>Ga0129307_1000713_pt1 | contig 46931 bp, 30 predicted proteins | sample P1105metagenome_FD_94437 | JGI IMG/M metagenome (GOLD analysis project Ga0129307, IMG submission 94437) | Capybara group fecal microbial communities from Wisconsin, USA - P1105 metagenome | ecosystem: Host-associated > Mammals > Digestive system > Large intestine > Fecal | place: USA: Wisconsin...
AACGGCAACGAACTTGATCTTGTTCTTGAGCGTATCCGGCTGCAAGTCGATTATTTCCGCTTCGTTCGGGTCAAGTTTCACGGACAAGTCATCATAGACCTTATTGTTGTCGCCGCGCAAGAAGTAGACCTGCAACGAATCGTTCGACGGCAACTGCGAAAGCTGGAAGCGACCGAGAGAATCAGAACGCACAAGCACATCCATGCCACGCACGCCGACCCAGACAAATTCACAACTGTCGGGCATATCGGCAAAACCGCCAAGAGACGCCGTCGGTTCAAGCTGCACGGAATCCAGTTCCGCTTCATTCTTTTTAGAATAAAGTCCAGTAAAGGCCGAACCGCCATGCACAATCGTCAAGCGGTACTTGCCTTCCGGCGCCTCGAACGAGAAGCGCCCGTTCTCATCGGCGTAGAAGTCCGCATTCACAAGCGCGTTCGTAGCGCTATCGACAGACGACGTATAATCGACGCTTCTGATGGCCACACTGGCATACGACGCCACGGCGCCATCGCCCACGTAGGCAATGCCGTTCGTCGTCTCGCTGCCGGGGCCACCGGCAACATGCTCGGAACAGTTCCAGAGCAAAAAAGCGGAGAATATGCAGGCTAGCCGTTTCATTTTGACTTCTCCTGCAATTTCTTGGTAAACGCAAGCGGGAAGAGCTGCACGTTCAACTGGAACACCGTATCGTCACCGGTGCCATCTTGCGAGAGGCGAAGCAAGTCCGCACGGAACTCCTTGACCTTTTCGCGGAGCAACTGGATATCGTTCATGTTGAACGTCATCGTTACGGTGCTAATATCGCGAAGCGGCGGCGTATGGCGCTCAAGCGATTCACCCGCAAGGCGAATCGTCTCCTTCTGGAACGTCCGAACAGCCTCGGACCTCCAGTTACCACCAGTACTCACAAACGTATCGTTCACTTTCCAGAACCCGTCCTTCCCCTCGGAAATCATATTCAGGTCGTGCAGGAGCTTGATTGCATCCCTGGCCTGCTCCACCGTAATTGCCGGTGTACAGCATTCCGCAAGACCTTCATAATCATCTTTAAAATTACAAATACCGATTACGGAACGGATAGCGTTATAGTACCAATGACGATAAAATTCGAGCTCTTTTTTGGCAAGACGCTTCAATGGGATACCCTTTAGCGCCTGCATCTTTTCATAATGGTTCAACGCTTCCTGGTCGCTCTTGGCGCGGCCGAAATAGACAAGCTCCGTCCAGTAGGCGGCTTCCTTTTCGTCCAGTTCGAAGAAATCCGCCATGGGCTTAATAAAATTCACGGCAAGGTGAATCTTGCCCTGGGAAATGCGCAGGAGGTTTCCGGGATCCGCACCGAGCTTCATTGCCATGTATCGCCAGGATATGACCGTCTTACGCTTCTTGAAATCTTCAAAAGCGTCCCTAATCCATTCACGATAGTCGGTATATTCAAAAATCGGTTTCACAGAAAATTCCTTTTATCAGACGAACCCTCGCACTATCCAATTTAACTTACCCATCTCCCATTCAGCATGAGACAGTGCGGGCGGTCTGAACCATATACAAAGATATCTTTATACAACTCAATAAGATAGGGTCCGCCATTATCGTTCGTTGTGGAACTTTACAACAGAAACCGAACCACCACCACAGGTCGCCTGCCACGAACACTCGTCCAAATCGGCGAACCGAGTGTCGTTACAACGCGCATCAAAGGCCAGAACGCCATTCTCGCCAAGGGTGTATTTCACTTCGTAAGAAATTTCGACAAGCTTCGACTTGAGCACCACCGGATGACGCATGATCTTCGATGTGATTTCAATCACGCAGTTGTCCTTGGATTCGGATTGTTCGGCAGCGTCATCAGCAGCGTTCCACTGCAGCTGGATTTGCTTGAAATTTTCTACTTCAGGTTGCTTCGCGCAAGATGAAAGGAGTACAGCAAAAAGGGCTATAACTACTGGTGCGCAAGCCGTCAACGCATGAACTTTCGAAAAGCGTTTCATCAGGCGCCCACGTCTTAACGGCTCCGCCTGAACGTCGCCACGGTAACGCGATTGCGTCCGCTTTCCTTGGAAGAATACAAGGCCTTGTCCGCACGGGCAATGAGAGACTTCGGGTCTTCGCCCGGAACCATCTCGGTCACACCGAAGGAGCACGTCACCTGCTGTTGCGTAATGAGCGTCGTCGATTCGATAGCCTTGCGGAGCTTTTCGGCAAGGAACGCGGCATTCTGGATGCTCGTGTCGTCGCTCAAGATGACAAATTCTTCGCCACCCCAACGCACAAGCGAATCCGTATTGCGGATCATGCTCTGCACAAGCTTCGCGAGGTTCACAAGGACCTCATCGCCAACAAGATGCCCGTAGGTATCGTTGATATTCTTGAAGTGGTCGATATCAAAAATCATGAACGAAACAGGGCGGCCGATTCGGTTCAGCTCTTCCTGTTCGCGGAGAAGAACGCCGCTGAAACCAGCGCGGTTGAGGCAACCCGTGAGCGGGTCTTCCTTGCTGGACTTCTCGTATTCGCTCTTTTCGATTTCGAGAGCGCGGAGGTTCTTCTTGAGTTCTTCCTGTTTCTTCTTGTTGACAGCGCGTTCGCGGCTGTAGTCAAAGAACCTGATGATAAGGATGATAAGGAAGGTGACGAACCAAAGGGCGACAAGCGTCGTCACGAGGTCGACCTGAGAAATCTTCTTGCCCTTGAAGCGAAGCATCTTGATTTCCATGCCGCCATAACCCAGCGGAGCGTTCGTCCCGGTCTGGATTTCGATAAGCGGAATGTTCGAAAGATCGACGCGGGCCTTGTGAACGTTGATTTCGTTCTGGGAGACCCACCAGCCAGCCACGCGGAATTCCTGCGGCACGAACACGGCCGGATAAGGTTCCTTGGTCGGGGAGAACTCGATTTCATTGAACTTGAGCGAAGTCTCGTCGTTCTTGCGATAGATGGCGCTGTCGTAACCGCGCATGTAAAGGCGCACGGAGCCTTCGTTACGCGGCTTGAGCCACACGAAAATGCTGTCGAAGTTGGAAAGGTCACGGCCAACCGTCTTTCCATCGCCAAGGTAAATCTTGATGCCCACGTACGGGTAGGCGTAGCCTTCGCGGAGTTCGTATTCGATGACGACAGAGCTGTCGGTACGGCTCATGGAAATAGCGGACGTTCCCCCGTCCACAGAATCCGCGCTAGCCACCACATAAGGGTAATCGGCGAGATTGATGTCCAAAACGTCGTCCAGGAAATGCCTATACGCAAACATGGCTACGGCAGTAACCACCAAGAGCACTACAATCAGGAAATTCATCCTGAATAGGGCGTAAACTTTCCGCATAACCTTTGAAGACATAATCACATATCCGTTTTAGACATAAAGCCTTTTTAAATATACAAAAAAGGTTTTTTAGTGCAATAAATTATCTCGAAAGCCATCGTCCAAGACGGGCTATTATGGGTCTCAAAGTGCCCGCAAGCTCCTCCTGGGAGTGCGTATCGGGGTGTCCGAGCAGCGCGACGTTCGACGTATAGACGTGTTTGTACTCCAAATCCTTGTGCCCTGCGGCAATTTCGGCATCGTAAATCGCCTTGACGGTCGGGCCGAGGTCGTCGTTGGGCCAGATTTTCGTAGAAACGAGCAGGAACTTTACGCCCGGGTGCGCCTTGCGGAGCTTTGCAAGGAGAGCCGCATAGGCTTTCTTGAATTTACCCTTGTCCGCATAAGGCGGATTGCCCTGGAAATCGTTGATGCCGACAAAGACGACAACCACCTGCGGGTGGAAATTCTCGAAGTTCCAGCGCTCCGGCTTGGGGTACTCCGTCACCGAGCCCATCACCGTGTAGTCGTAGAGTTTTTCGAGTGTCCATTTGGGCACGATGTTATCGTAGTTGCGCACGAGACCGCGACCGCTGAACGCGTTCACCTGGTAGTCGGCGCCGAAGCCGCTCGCCAGGAGGTAGGCGTAGCTCTTGGACGCGTTCGTCTTCTCGAACTCGAGGGAACCGTCATCCGCCGACGAACCTTCGCAGCCAAAGCCCACCGTAAAGGAATCGCCGATGAACTCGATGCGGCGTTGAGAAGGCTTGGGAGCATCGCCGAATTCGCCTTCGAGCTGCACTCCGTAGAACTTGACTTCGGGAGCGCCGCTTTCGCTAATCTTGATGAGGCGGTACTTGTGGAACGAGCCGTCGTCCTCGACCTTGGTCGTGTGTTGTTCCTTCGAGCCGATTTCGAACTGGTCAACCTGCTTGCCGTCGCGGTCGAGACGCCAGCGGGACTGGCCTTCGAGCGTGACCGTAATCGAGGACGCCTTGGCGTTGAACGTAATGGACGAGGCAGGCGCACTTACGCGGCTAACGCCATCGGCATGGGACCAACGGCCGTTGAACAGAAAGTTTTCCATAGTCGAAGATGCTCCGAACGAGAACGCGGCAAGCGTCCCCAGCAAAAGAAATATGCGGACAAGATTCATTTGAGGAATGATAGAATTTTTTAGTTACTAGTTACTAGTCCATAGTTACTAGCAACGTCATTCTGAGCGGTGTAAACCGCGAAGAATCCAGTCAAGTCAGACGTAACTTTTTATATACAACAAAAAGAAGACCCCGCAACCCCGGAACTCGTCCGGGACAGGCTCAGTACGGCATGACAGTAGAAAAAAACGACAACACAAAGACTACACTTGCGTAGCGGCGGCTTTCTTGCTCAGAACCTTGATTTCCTGAATAAACGAAAGGTCTAGCGAGAAGCGTTCTTCCTTGCCGCTTTCCTGGATTTCCACCATCGAGGGGGATTTGGCCAAATGGAGCGCATGCACGTAGAACATCTTTTCTTCGAGCTTCGCGTTTCGCTTGGTCTTGTCCATGATTTTCGCGGCAAGCGGGGTGCCCACGGTCTTTGCGTAACGGAGAACCTTCACGAGGTCGAACGTGCTCAGTTTCTGATAAACGCTACCGTACTTGGTAGAATCCATCGTCGCCTGCGCCGATGCCTCGTCGGCATCGTCCTTCAAGTCGTAATCAATCTTTTTCGATTCCGGCCATGCAATCGCAAATTCGGCACGCCATTCGTCGAGGGATGCCGGAGTGCGGTTTTCCGTCGATTCACCCACGTACGGGAAGAACCCGTAGTTCTCAAGGATTTCGAACGCACGCGCTTCCAGTTCGGGGTCGAGGATAAAGCCGTAGCCCGGGATGTATTCCTCGGTGCATTCCATGAACTGCGGGAAACGGGAAAGTTCGCTCAGCACTTCCTTGCTTTCGACCTTCAGGAGTCTAGCCGTGCGCACCTTCGCGCCGTAGAACGAAGCGTTCCACTCGGCAATCGTCGAAGACACGTTCTCGGGAGGCTTGATCCAGTTGCGAAGATTTTCGATTTCGGATTCGGGGAAGCCGCACTTGAGGCCCGCCACATAAGTTTCCTTTTCGAGCGTAAAGCAGAGGAACGTCTCGTCGTTCTTGACTTTAGCGAGGCTCGCGAGGGAGTAGAGCACGCGCGGCGCCATGCCCGTAGAGACGACCAGGTCAAAGTTCGGGAGAGCCGTGAGGTTCGCCTCGGGAATCGACGCGATAGACGTGTCAAGCCAATCCCTGCCCGACTTGCTCAACACCACGGACGTTACCTTGTTCTGCGTCATGCGGAAATCGACAAGGCCCAAAAGCCAAAGTTCGCAAAGCGGACGCGGCAGGTGTTCCCACGCAAGCACCTTGCACTTTTCCTGAATGCGATACGACGGATCCATCACCCAGAAACGCAGGGCGGCGTCGGTAGCCGAAAGCCCGTCACCAATACCCTTCAGCAAATGCGCACAAAGGTCGCGGTCGCCATGGAAACGTTCCTTGATCCACCACGTGATGACATCCTGATGCAGGCGGAATCCGTTCTTGTGGATAAAATCAATCGCCGCCACCGACGGAAGCAAGAACGTGTTTTCACGTTCCAGCCAGCCGTTCTGCACAAGGAAACTGAAAATAAGCGAAGTCTCGTGTTCGCAGGCCTTTTCGGAAACGTGACGCGCCGATGCAAACGATTCCGTACAAATTTGGCGTCCACGGCGGTGAAGCGTGCCGTTGGTGTTGATGCGGAGCTGCTTTTTCTTCGCCGTCGCAAGCACCATGCAAATATGCCAGTCCAGAAGGTTCTGGTAAGAAATCGTCGGAGAAACCGTGTCAATTTCGCCTTCCGGCTTGACTTCAAAACAACCGGCAAAATCGCTAAAGCCCGTGTAAATCGGGGTGCCGCCCACAAAAGAGCGGTAAAGAATGAACGCACGGCACATCGTGAGAAGGAACGTCTGGAGTTCGCGGTTCTTGCTCACGGGGACCGTCAGTCGAAGTTCGTTAAATGCAAGTCCCCTGGACCCGCTGTTATAAATCAAGTTGAGGCAACGGCGCTGCCACGGCTCCATCTTGGAGAACAAGCCCGTAACACGCTTCTTGTCGGAGTAATAGGACAGTGTTTCGGACTGGATGAGAGCATTGTTTAAAAGTCCCTTTTTGCCGAACGCCTTGGCATGGGCGTTACGAAGCAAGGGCTTTGACATTCCATCAAAAAAAGCACTTAAATCAAACATTATGCACCTTGAAACAGGATGCCAAATATAATAAAAATCATGCGGTTAGTGAAGGGGCTACACACGTGAACAGGTGCCGAGCAGTAGGAAGTAGACAGTAGGCGGTAGGAAGTAACCGTCATCCTGAGGAACGTAGTGACGAAGGATCCAGTGAAGGCATGGGGAAAATTGCGATATACAATCAACTACTTCATAAAATATTTCAAATCATATTCTTTTTGTCCAGATTCATCATAATTTTTCTTAATCGTCCCATTTTCATCGTAATAACACCATCCGCATCTCCAAACAAAATCCTCAACATATTCGCTATCAACTATTTCACTTATTGTATTTTTTTTCAAAACAATCGTAAATTCACGGGCTCCCCTAGGTGTATCCACCAAGAACCAGGCCTTTTCACATTTTTCGCCGTCTGTAGATTCACAAACATGCTTTTCTAATACGGCTTCTTCATAAGCCGCTTTGAAAATACGATTCCCGCGATAAGTCACCATTTTTAGCGTTCCGCCTTCAATCTTGGATACAAAATCTGCAATTGCCTGCTTGGTTGCAAAATCCAGGTCGCACGGAGCAAATGTTCCGTCTTCTTGCCAGCACAGGTCATAAGAGACCAGAAACTTTTTATCGGACTTAAATCTCTCATCCAGCACATAAATAAAATCAGACAAGTCATCTAAAGTTTTTTTCATGGAAAAAGATGTTTCAAACGACGAATCGACAAACATATCGTAAAATTCCGAATAATTTCTGGTTTCAGTCAATTGTTTCTGTGCGCTGATTTCAGCAAAAAGATAGCTGCATTTTTCTCCGTCCGATGTTGCACAATACGATTGCATTCCTCCATCTTTTTTTATCTTGATACCGCTTTTTTCAGTATGATACCTAAATAACGATGGAACAGAATCCCCATACGCATTTTGGGGATAATCAATAACATACGGAGCATAATAAAGAGACTGTACCATAAATTTCAAACCCTTTGTTGAATCAAAGTAGTACACTCTATTCAATACATTTGCAATATAAGCGGAATCCAAATCGCACGGATACCGAAAAATTATTCCGTCATTGTTTTTCTCGCAGAAATCATAAAGTTTCAGCTTTTGTGGAGCATTCTTATAAAGAAAATCAGACTCATTCATTTGTTCAACATCGCTTGCAAGTTTTGCTTCCCAAGATTTATTAATTTTTTCTTGAGAGGCACAAGCAACAAAGACTAAACACGCAAGCCCTAAATACAGCGCCCATATTTTATTTTCCATATTTTTATGCATTGACAATTTTTCCCCAGCCCCACTCTCTATTAGCAAAAGGATGTCTTCACAACCACTAATACGGAATATACAAAAAATTCGTTTATTCCGATATAAAAAGGAGATGCCCGCACGATGGCGGGCATGACAAACCACAAAAAGGAGCGGGGTTACTTCACGAAGCGTTCGATGTCGGCGATGGAATTCGCGATGCGGTTCTTGAAGTTCCAGATGCGGGCGAAGGTCTTGCCGTAACGTTCGAGGATAACGCGGTTGTCCAAGATGAGGACCTTGCCAGAATCGGAATCGGAGCGCAACAGGCGACCCATTCCCTGACGGAGTTCCATGTAAGCTTCAGGAACAAAGAAATCCTTGAAGAAGTTCTTGTTGGTGGCTTTCATTTCGTTCGTGAGGCCTGCGACAAGCGGATCTGTCGGGTTCGGGAACGGGAGCTTCGTGATGACGAGCAGCTTGAGCGCATCACCCGGGAAATCGACGCCTTCCCAGAGACTCTGGCAGCCAAGGAGGCAAGCGCCGCGTTCCTTGCGGAACATCGCGACGAGGCCATCTAGCGAGCCATCGACGTGCTGGCAAAGCAAAAGCTTCTTGCGTTCGGCGAATGCGGGGGCAAGTGCCGCCTGGGCCTTCATCATCGTCGCGACACTTGTAAAGAGCACCATCGTATTTTCTTCAATCGACGGGAGCACTTTCAAGAGCGTGTCGTTCAAGGCGTCGCCAAATTCCGGAGCGGAGGGCTTCGGCAAGAATTTCGCGACCATCACGGAACGGCGTTCGTTCACATCGGACTGTTCCGTATAAACGCGCACGAACGGCTGTTTGCTCAGGCGCAGATTGTCCATGCCCATTTTTTGCAAATAGTACGTGAGGTCGGCCTGCACAGAAAGCGTCGCCGAGGTAAATGTCGCGGACTTGATCCACGGATAGAACTTTTCTCTCCAGATGTTGCCGGAATGGAGCGGGAGCGCATGCAGCTTGATGGTATGCGGGTTGAACGGTTCTTCCATGTAGAACACCCAATCGCTGCGGCCGGCCTTTGTCACAAATTCAAAGTCAGAAACAAAGTGGCTGATTTCGGTCATACGGCCTTCGAGGTCGCTTACGATGCCCTTGAGAGAGTCTTTGGTCCCCGCAACAAGCTTTTCTGCCAAATCGCGGGCAGTCGCATACTGTTCGAGGAAGGTGGCCGGATCGGCTTCATATTCTGCGAGGATGCTGTTCGTATATGTAAAGCCGTTGCGACCGTTTTTCTGCTTGGCAAGTTTCTTGCCGATTTTCATGAAGAAGCGGTGCAGCGCCTTTTCGGCTTCGCCCAAAGCTTCAGAGAGTTTGTCGCAAAGTTCATGAAGTTCCGGCTGTTCCGCCGGGATGCGGCTTGCAATTTCTACAAGGAGGCCATCGCCACCGGCCTTGGAAGGTTCGAGCGTCTTTGCGATATTCCTGAATCCAAAGAACGAGATGGAGCGTCCAAACACCTGATTGCTGATTTCGGGCAGGCGGTGCGCTTCGTCAAAGACGATGTGTTCGTATGCCGGGAGCAACGCAAAATCAAGTTGCAGGTCTGCAAGGAAAAGCGAGTGGTTCACAAGCACCATGTTCGCATTCATCGCCTTGCGCTTTGCGATAAGCGCCGGGCAATTTTCGTGACACGAGTGATTATCGCCGCTGCAGCACGAGGCACTGCACGAAAGCTTGGACCAAAGCACACGATTGCGGCTCGGACTAAACGAATTGCATTCGTTGATGTCGCCCGTTTCAGTTGTCAAAACCCACGGGATAAGCGCCATGAAAGAATCGCGTTCTTCGGCGGAGAGGAGCGTCTGCGGGTGCATCAGCAGTTCTTCGAACTTGCGGAGGCAAAGGTAATTGTCGCGGCCCTTCAAAATCGCCGGACGGAGTTCGCCATTGTAAATCTTTGCAATCTGCGGGATTGATTCTGTCCAGAGTTGTTCCTGCAATGTGCGCGTTGCGGTACTGATAAGTACGCGTTCGCCCGTAATCGCCTTGTTCGCCGCCGTAATGAGGTAAGACAAAGTCTTGCCGGAACCGGTCGGGGCTTCGAGCACGCAGAGGCCGCCCTTGTACATGTTGCGTTCCATGACCGAGGCGAAATCCTGCTGGTTGTGGCGAGGCTTGTAGCCTTCAATGAAGAACGAAATAAAGCCGCCTTCCTTGAAGAACTCGCTTACACGCGGAGCCTTGGACTTGGGCAAGGCCTCCTGAGCGGGGGCGGTAGGCAGTTTGTACTTTGGAGCGGCAAGCGTTTCGACTTTCGCATTAAAAAGTGTTTCGTAGCCGGAGCCTTTGGCAACTTTAGAAAGGGCTTCATAAATCCACGGATCCATCGAAGAAATCTTTTCGAGGGCCTTTACAAACAAGCGTCCGCACGCATCGGCATCGGGCAAGGCGCGGTGGGCACGGTTGCGTTCAATTTCGAGTTCCTGCACGAGCGTATCGAGGCGGTGGTTCGGAACATCCTGGAAAGCAATGCGCGAAAGCGTGAGCGAATCCCAGAACACGTGGGTATCGTAAGAAATCCCGACCTTGGCAAAAGTCTGCTTGAGGAATTTGGAATCGAAAACGGCATTGTGTGCGACTATCGGGAGTTCGCCGATAAACGAGCAAATTTGCCCGGCCACAGTCGCAAAGTCCGGAGCTTCGGCCAAATCCGTTTCGCTAATGCCGGTAAGCGTTTCGATAAAGGGGCGTAGTTCCGCAGCTGAGGGCTTGACTAAAAAATCAAGATTTTCTTTCGGTTCGCCGTTTTCAAAGCGAACAAGCGCGACTTCTATGATTTCATCTTTTTCGAAATCCAGACCCGTCGTTTCCAAGTCAAGCGCTACAAATGCAGGAACTCTTTCCATGTTTTTCCATCCTTTAAGGTAATGCCGGCAATTGCGGCATCAATTGTTCTAGATCGTTCGCCCCGCTCTTTATCTTTAAAGTATCAAGCGGAGCTCGCCATGCAGAACCGTATTTGAATGGGTGCAAAGATCCGCCACTTGGCAAATCCGACCCATCTTCTGTGTAATAATAGTCAATAATGTAGTCTCCCTCAACAAGGTCGTTGAAGGAAAAGGCCCCATAAGCGGAACACTTCGCGTATTCAAACTTTCCGGTCTCTACAGATTTAAGACGAACTAAGGATCCCGTCTTGGCTCCGGGGATTTTCCCCACAAGCGAAGCGAGCTTTAGCTTGGAAATACTCTCGAACTGGAGTTTGTTTTCGTACTTTATCTCAATCACGGTATCACGGACGCCATTGCTGTCCGCCTTTGCCAACGTCGTATCGCGGTAACCACGCAACAAGTTAAACTTGGAGTCCGTGGGCCACGGGGCATCGCGCTTTACAACAAAACGGACCGGATCCTTTTTCGCAACCGGGACTTGGACGGTGTCCTTGCCTTCGACGATAAAGAACATGTCCGTCAGGGAATCGAGCACAGGCCTGTTGAAAATCACGATCAAGGAATCATCCGGGAATGCATTTTTCGCCTTGCCTGTAACCTGAACCGTCTGGATTTTCGGAGCAAGCGTATCGGCTTCCATTTCCTTCCATTCGATTTCGGCAAAGTTCCTTGCGGAGTCAAGTACGCGGGAGAGCGAATCCTTGGCGCTACGACAGACAAACTTGTACAAAACCTCGTCTTTCGGTTTAGGGTCAAAGTAAAAGCGCGGTACACTTGTTGTTCCGAGATATACAAGTCGCGGGTAGAGTGTATCGGCATCAGGCGAAGCAAGGTAGCAGTTCGAAGTGTCCGCAAAGGCAGAATCAAAATACACGCGGCGCGTAAAGTTCGCTTCGAGCACGTTCTTGAAAGGCTGCGACACGTTATCAAGTTCCATCAGCGAAGTATCCTGATCCGCTAACGCAATCCACATCGTGTCTTGCGTCGATTCACTCAGCTGCAAGTCAGAAACCCATACGCCCGCCAGTTCCGACGAAGGTTCAATCTTGTGGTTCCCGTTCATATCGACGAACGCGACGACGCGGTAGCGCCCAGCCTTGAGTCCCGTAAAAGTGAAGTTTCCTATGCTATCTGCTGCCGTGAGGTAGAGCGGCTCCTCTTTTGTCAGCAACGGCAGCGAATCCAGCACATGCGTCACGGTATCGCGATACTTTTGCAAGAATCGTTTTGTTTCGCGTTCGGCGCCCATCAAATAAAGCCCGACACTCGGATACGATTTCTTGCGGACAAGGGAATCCGGAACCATCACGCGACCAGAAAGTGTAAGCGAATCGATGGTAGCGCCAGTCGAGAATACGACCTGGAACGGCTTAACAAGCGCATTTCCGTGCAAGTCCTTGATACCGCCCGCGAACGTGACCGTGTAAGTCGTACCTGTATCCAGTTCCGCTTTCGAATAGACTTCGAGCGTCTTACCGTGAACTTCGTGCTTCAACCGTTTTTCTATCGGGGGCGAAATAGAAATAGCCCCTCGCGGAATCGAAGCGTTAATCCATTCGTCAAATTCCAGTTTTACATAAAGTTCATTCGGATGGTTCGCCGTCTTGGGTGCAGGAGAAACCGCTGCCACACGCGGCGGGAGCTTATCTTCGGGTCCGCCGGACGGAGCCACCTGCGTTGCGCAAGCGGCCATCATCAGGCATGACGCCAAAAAATATGCAGCCTTCGAGAACTTCATTCTCACTTGATCAAGTCGATGATTTTACCAATGCGGGTGTAACGGATACGGAACGGAATGCGCCACCAAGTAAACGGATTTCCAAGAGCAAATTTTTGGTCATCGTTTTCAAAGGAGAAATAGATGACAAAAGCCTTTGCACGAATATTGCGCAGTGAGACAAGTCCCCAATAGCGGCTATCGGCAGAATTGTCGCGGTTGTCGCCCATCATAAAGTATTGCGGATACTTTACAACATAATGGTCGATTTTTTCGGAACCTAGATAAAGGTTACGCTGAATTTCGAAATGCGAGGTTTCAGGAGCCGCCGCAACAGAATCGGCTGAATCGGCAGCAGCGGGCGTAACCATGTTCAAGCGTTTTACGTTACCGTCGAGATCCTGGAGGATGGAACCTTCGAAAGAAACATAGCTTACCGGGCGCGTAAAGCCACTATTCAAATTCGGGTCATGCGGATCGAGCATCGGCAAAAAACCAATCTTCGCGAGTTCCTTAAAATAGCTGAACGGCATGGAACCGGACAACGTGTCACCAAGCGTGAGGCGCTGTTGGACAACGGTTTTATTCCGAGAAAGCATTGCGTTCAGTAAAAGACCGCGGTCATTTTCCACAGGGAACCTGAAATCGTTAAACACATAATTGTTGCTTTCGTGGCCGTTGCGCAAAAGCGAAAGATCCAAGCTCACAGAAGAATCCGGATTTTCCTGTGCAACAAGCGAACGCAACCACCAGAGCTTTATCATTGGCAGCGAATCGACGTACAGCGTGTCACCAACGGAAGGTACAACAAACTCTGCAACTTCGTCGCGTGGAGAAAGCGTGCGAACACTGGCCGTCCATTTGCCAAATGCCGGGAGCGAATCCTGACGCTTGCCGTTCAAGAAAAGCTTGCCGCCATGCACCGCGACCGTATCGCCGCTCACAGCGACACAACGCTTGATGTAATCCTTCGGACCGTCGGCGTAATGCACCAAATGCGGCTGGCCTTTCTCAGGAGAATGATCCCAATAGTAATTGCCCAGCATGAGCGCATTGAACAAGTGCGTGTAACGCTTGGGATTGTTATCGGGATATTCCGGTTCGCCAGGATAGCGGAAGATAACAACATCGCCATGCGTCGGTTCTGCATAGCCCGGGAACTTCTGGTTCGAGAACGGAATCGGTGAACCGTAAGTAAACTTGAGGCCAAGCAAGAAGTCTCCCGTCTTGAGGGAATCCTCCATGGAGCCGCTCGGAATCTGGAACGCCTGAATAACGTACTGGATAACGATTAACGCAAGGACAACCGGTACAATGACTTCACGAGTAAACGATTTCAAAAATTTTTTCGTTGATTTTTTTTGAGGTGTCTGTTCCATCAAAACTCCCAATTACAGACTCTTGACTGTTTTTACAAAATTACGGCTCACGGTGATCTGGGTCCGGTTCTTGTCGCGAAGCACAATGCACAAGCGGCCCGCTTCATTCTTTCGAATTTCGGCAATATAGTCAATAGCCACCAAGTGTGCACGGTGAACTCGAACAAACTGGTTCGGGTCCAGTCTCTTTTCCAGTTCCACAAGCGTCTGGTCAATCACGTACTGCGCCGTGGTGGTGTAAGCCGTCGTATATTTTTCTTCGCTCTGGAAACGGATAACTTCGTCCATGTTCACAAGCAAAATGCGGTCGGACTGCTTTACCTGCAAACGTTGCATATAAAGCCCGCCTATGCTCATCAATTCCTTGAACTTGTCCCAGGAGAAATCCGCAGGCATTCCTTGCCCGCCTTCGTGCGGCATGCGTTTGCGGAGTTTCGCCATCGTCGCAGCGAGGCGTTCCGGGTCAATCGGTTTCAAAAGGTAATCGACGGTATTTTCTTCGAAAGCACGCAACGCAAAGTTGTCGTAAGCCGTCGTAAACACAATAAGCGGGATATCGTCTTCGTTCAGCGAACGGAGGACTTCGAACGCGTCCATGTCCGGCATCTGGATATCCAAGAAAACGACATCGGGATCGAGGTCATGAATTTTTTGGATAGTCTGCGCACCGGAACCGGCTTCGCCCAGAATCTCGATTTCGCCCGAATACGCTTCAAGCAGGGAGCGCATGCGCACACGAGCAAGAGGTTCATCATCAGCAATCAAGGCAGTAAACATATTTTAAACCCCTTACTTGAGAATCTTTTTATAGAAACGCACCATCACCGATTTCAAGCCGTCCGCGTCGCGATAAATCTCTCCCGACTTCATGAAGGCGAGATTCCCCACCTTGTCGCGCTTGAACGCCCAATGAACCGAGTTTTCCGAAAGTTCCATCTTCACGACGCTATCCGCATAGACATATGTTCCATGTAACGTATCGACAAATACAGAATCCAGAACTTTTGTCCGCACGGCAAGAACCTTCCCGTCTTCAAACAGGTCCATATCGACCTTGAGCACCTTGCAGTCGTCACACGGCAGGCGACCGGAATAAAAGCCAAAAACAGTCGCAGGGATTTCCACAGGCGGCAAGTCAGGGAGCGGCTCTTTTTTTTCTTCGGAGCAAGCTACAAAAAGTCCGCAAAGCAATGCGGATAGCACATAGGCAAACTTCATGCTGAAAATCTAAAAATTTTCAATCAAGGCAAAAGGAGCGCGAGTTTAAAATCCGGTAGAATAGACCACTCTAAAGCCAATGGTCTCTTTAGATTGTGCTGGATTGAGCTTTTCACGTTCCTTCGGAGCAAGTGCAGTTACCTTGTCCGACCAACCGCCACCGCGAATAACGCGATACGTTCCCTTTGTTGGGCCGGTATAATTATCGCTCTTGTTTTTAGGATAAGTGTCATACCAGTCGTTCACCCATTCGGCAACGTTACCAGCCATATCGTAAAGTCCAAACTCGTTCGGCAATTTTTGAGCGACATTATCAGGGCCTACAGTTTGTCCGTAATATGCGTATTTAGATGCGACATCCGTATCCCAATAATAAGTCGTCGTTGAGCCTCCGCGAGCGGCAATTTCCCATTCATTTTCAGTCGGGAGTCGAACAGCTTTCACGGAATAGTCAATAGACAAATCCACCAACGTCGAATCGCCGGCAATCGACTTATAGACGTAAGCCGTGTCAAAACCGGAAAGTTTGGAAAACTCATTGCAAAATAGAGCGGCGCGATACCAGCTGACGTTGGAAACAGCGCGTTCATCGCCCGCCTTGGACTGTTTCGGCACCCCGCCCATCACAAGTTCATAGAGTTTTTGCGTCACTTCCGTTGTCGCGATGGAGAACGAATTTACGGAGAATTCATTGACACCACGGGTAATAAACGCATTGGGGATTTTCACCCAGTCCAGCATATCGAAAACAGCAGATTTCCCATCAGGGGCTTCCGTGCTCGAAGACGACTTGGAAACAGAACCGGAAGAAGTGACTCTGCCATCAGGCGAAATATCCTGACCTTCGGCGGGTTCACCCGTCGCCGTGCACGCCATAAGCGCAAACGACGCACAAAGTAACAAGCTTAGTTTCTGCCACATGGTTCTGCCCCTTCCCGCCATTACAACGCTAGCGGACAACACCTACGCGATAAAGTTTCTGCTTTGTTTTGCCACTCTCGAACTTGACTTTAAGGCGGGCCGTATAGATGTCGGAGCCCAAATTGCGCAAGTCGAGATTCGCTTGGTTCATGCCGGCAACGCCATCCGGGATGTTCGTCTTGAACACGCACAAGCCAGTGATGTCGTACAGTTCGAGCTTGATGGACTGCGGCTTCGCGCCCAGCTCCATACGCACTTTCGCATCGCCACCGCGAACCGGGTTCGGATAGATGAAGAAGTCCGAGATTTCGTCCTTTGCCTTAGCAGCCTCGACATCGCCGAGCTTGGAAGCATCGAAGAATCCAGTGCGTTCATTGCCACCAGCTGGGAGTGCCCACGCAGCGGCAGCCTTTTCGGCACCGTTTGCAGCCTTGTCCAAGCGGAACGCCGACACGCTATTCCTGTGGACCGCATAAAGCTCAGGGCCCTTGGAGTTCTTCACCGCATCCGTCACAAAGATGCTCATCGGAACAATCTGCGAAAGGGAATCCATCATTTCGTAGCTGCCTGCCGCAATCGGGAAACGTTCCGAAACGCGCTTGCCCTTGCCCGTGTAAGCATAAACTAACCCATCGCTCGACGGCACGAGAATTTCTGGAATCTTATCGCCCGTCACATCGACAAGCAGCGGATCACTGTGGAACCCGACAATTGGTGCACCGCGGCTAATCGTCACCGGGAATCCGTCTATCGGCACGCCAAAGCGGTCAAGCGCATAAACGAGGTTGTCGCCGAGGAACACGATTTCAGGGTAGCCGTCGTCGTTGATATCGCCAAGAGCAATGCCAGACGTTTCGTCCTTGAGGCCGCTCGTACCCGCGGCACCGCGCTTGTATTCACGAGCCCAGATTTCGTCCATTCCATCCAAAAGATTTGCCCGGACATGTCCACGGCTGCCGACGAAAATCGGCTCAAGCTTTCCGTCCCTATTCAAGTCCGTGCAAGCGACCTTGAAACGTTCACCTCCGTGCAGAGACTTCCCAACGACCGCAATGGACTTCGGCGATTTACCGATCTGTTCCTTTATATTTGTCGAGAACCAACGTCCATCTTCGCCAACAACAACAAGGTTGTCGTCCGACTCGTCCTTGTTCTTGCACACGGCCATATCTTGCGGCACGAATCCATTGTAAAAATCAAAACTTCCACCACGGACAAACATGCCGTCCTTGTTTTCGCCAGCATACACAAGCTTGGAATCTGTCGCAAACCAGACGAGGCCGTTATAGACCACCGGTCCAGCCATCGCCTTGCCAGAAACCTTTATCGTATCCATCTGCGGGATTCCCGAAGAGAACTTTGTGCGGACCAAGGCGTTTTCGTGCAAACTATAAACGTCCTTGCCGTCGCTCGCCATGCCTACCAGCGGGCCATAGCTTGCACCCACGCGGTACAGCGACACTTCGCGCTCGGCGCTATCGCGGGTCAGCGACTTCTGCACAATCGCAGTATCGGCAACGAAAAGCGTATCGCCCAAAGAGCTAAATGCCTGCAAAGTTCCATCTTCGGCACCCACGACTATGATTTTTTCGCCAACGTTTTCAGGGTCATCCACAAACACCGCACCGCGTACCGCCGAATTCAGGCCAATATCGCGCGGGAACTTCGAATTTTCAATACTACCTTCATCGACGCTGATTGTCACGCGAATCACAGGAGCCGCAAAACTCTTGACGCTATCGCCCATAAACGCATTCGAAGTCTTTTCGATGCGTGCGTCCTTCGGCACATCCACCGTAATCTTGATGCCCGTGTAGCCACCCTGCGTCGTCGCCGTATTCGCATAACCCGTCGGCAAAATCGTCTTTACCGTATCGAACTTCTTGGACTTCGCATAACGCAAATGCGGAAGCAAATCCGTGCCACTACCGTAATCGTAAGTATCTTCGCCAAGCGCATTCTTGAATGTCTTGCCAATGCTCAGGATTCCGTCGGACTCTACAAGCGAAAGCCCAAACTGGTGGTCGCGATACTGTTCGCCGCCCCAGATATTCGCCGTTCCAATCTGCAACGATTCGCGCAAGTACCAGTCGTTCACCTTCCACACGGCAATGCCGCTCGCCGGGAGGCCTGCGTCAAAACTGCTCACGCCCATAATAAGCCCTTCCGCCTTTTTCTTGTTGCGTTCGCATTTGTTCTTAACACAGATACTGTCTTCAAACACGGTACTCAAGCTGTCAACCAAAATGGACTTCGTCGTGATATCGTTATTCTGCTTGGCCTCGCCGAGATACACATCCACCATACCGTCCTTATTCCAAGAGCGTTGGCGGTTTTCAATCAAAATGTATTCGCTGGCATTCAAGGCAACCTTCACAATCTCGGTACCAAGACCGCTACCCGCAGCAGCAATATCGACCGTCACCGGATGCCCCGCCGTCGGGCGCACTTCCTTGACCTTGGACCAGCCCATGTATGCGCGTTCCCAAGCCGCAGGCAAAACCGGGAAGAACCCGTTACCCGCATTGTAACCCGCAAAGTCCATCATGTCGAAAAAGCCCAGACGCGAAATGCCCTTGCCCACGTCGTACGTATTGGGCATCCCGAGTTCACGACCAATCTGGTTCACCACGATACCGTTGATACCCCAGTTAAGCCCGTCCTGCGACGCCGTTTCACTCACCACCATCATCGATGTGAGCGTATCAATCGTAGAGCCCTTCAACACAATCCCGTTCTTCAGGGAATCCACTTTATCTATAACGACACCCGGAAGCGTGTCTTGCAGATAAACCCAATCGGGCCTCGAAATGTAAATATCCAAGAAATCGCCCGGAGTATTGGCGCCCTTCGTTCCCATGCTTCCGCCGTCAACCAAGTTGCTCGCTCCCGCATGCGCAATCATGAAGGCACGTCTGGTATTCGGATTCTTGGAAAGCGGTACCTTAAACGGGGAATTCTTGGACTCATGAGCCTTCATCACGGCATCATACACAAAACGCAAGTAATCGCGGAATCGAGCCTCGTCGTATTCGGCAGTCTTTTCGCCCTTCAACTTCTGCGTGCGATTGTAGTCGATTATCGGCTTGTCCAGTTCGTAAGCCGTGCCGTCTTCCGGGAACACAGTCGCCCTAACGACAAGTTCGCCGCCACTCGCCGCCTGATAATAGGAATTCGCAAAATCCAGATGCTTTTTCCAATAATGCTTGCTCCCGCGGCTACCCGACGGGTCCAGTTTGTACGTCGCCGTATCGGAATCGAAAACCCCCGTTCCCGTCGTAAGCGAGTTGTCCGGGGATTCCTTCTTGAACTGCACGCGCAGCACAAAAACATCAAGTGTATCTACGGCATGCGCCAAAGAGAACACGCCAAAAAACAATGCAAGAACGGTAGCATTTAACTTCATGGCTATAATTTACAAAAGTAAAAAGTAAGAAGTAGGCAGTAAGAAGAAAAAATGAGTAGGAATTCGGAAGTTGGACAACTGCGTAAGCCGAGAAGGAGCCAGTGAAACTACTCGCCGATGCGTTGGTAGCTTTTCGGGATATTGAGGCGCCAGGTGCCGGAACCAAACTGTTTACCGCGAGTCACGCGTTTTACGCGAAGTTCAAGGAATTTTGTCGTATCGCGGACAAAATAGATATGCGACGGAGTCTTTACGCTATTGAATTCCTTGTACTCGTCAATAACAAGTTTTTCGTCCTTGCCGTCGCGGCCAAGCGTCTGTAGCCAAAGCACTTCGCCATTTTTTTCGGCATAAATATAACGGCGAGTCATCGCATCACGAGCTTCATGAATTTTCAAGACAACAGAATCGGAGCTTGCGGAATCGACGCCCACAGAATCGCGCACGGCGAGTTCTTCGAGATTGTCAGGGATAACCTTTCCGTCAAAGAGTCCGGCCACCTGGTGGATATGCACAAGCGGAAGCGACGGGTCGTTCAAAAGTCCGACCATGTAACCGGCGCCCTTCACGTACATCTTTTCTGTCGGGAATACCATCTGCCAGCCTTCAGGGAGCCAGAGAAGCGAGGCGACACCAATGCCAAGCGCACCTGTCAACTCCATGCGATAGCGTTTGTTCGGAACCGAGAACAGCACGGCGTCCAGATTCTGTTCTACGCCATCCGGGGATTGAATCGTGAGCGAAAAGATGGCCTTGAGACTATCGAGCGGAGCTTCAACGTTTTCGGTAGCTTTCGCTGCAGCCTGACGCCCGCCGGTACAGCCCGTCAAAAAAAGCGAGAGCAACAGCAGTAAAAAGATTTCCCGCCAAAATTTTTGCAAACAGGCGCCCTTGTCAAACACCGCGGTCATACGAACCTACTTCTTTTTGCCAAAGAACTTCAATGCGGCAGGGTGCTTGGGGTTGAGCTTCAGCAATTTCTTATAGGACTTGCGGGCATCATTTTTCAAGCCAAGGGCATCCTGGATAGCGGCCATGTGTTCCCAGAAGACATCGTCACGATCCATCATCTTGCTGTCAATCAGCTGCATCACCTGATAGGCTTCGTCAAAACGGCCCAGGCGGTACAGGCCCCATGCCTTAGAATCCAAATAGGCATCCTTCCCTTCGCCGTCCTTTTCGAGAACGAGTGCTTCGAGAACAAGCTTGTAGCCTTTCTCGACTTCGGCAGTCGAGCGGTTCAAATCAATCAGCGAATAACCGTAATAGTTCAAGGTAGAAGCAATTTCATGCGGAGAGAACCCAGGTTGTTTCAACAAGGCTTCAAATTGGAGGAACGATTCGTCGTAGCGTTTGAGACGTTCCAAGTTCATCGCCATCGAAAGGCGGACCCTCGTATATGTCGAATCCTTTGCAAAGAAGATTTCGAGCATTTGCTGCGCACGGGTGCGGTTGTCGAGAGCACGAGCCTTCTTGAGAGAATCCGCACGCACATCCTTTTCGATATCCAGGGCTTCACCGATGAGAGCTCTCGAATAAATGTCGAGAACCTGCAAATACTTTATCTGCGCTTCGTTCTGCATCTGCGCGAGATTTACGGAATCAACAACGCCAGGAAGCGGTTTCCACGTTCCCCAGAATTTCATGAGCGAATCCAACAAGGGGTATGCCTTGTCGTACTTGTCGGCCAATGCATACACGGACGCAAGCAGCATTCTCGTATCGCCGTTGCTCACGGAATCGGACTTTTCGGCGTACTTGATGGCTTCGGCGAAATTCTGTTCGCTCGCAAAGATGTTTACGAGTCCAAGGTAAGCGCGGTTTGCGTATTTCGGTTGGCCCTGCAGCTTGCCTACGGATTCCAGCAAATGAACCTTAGCACTATCGCGGTTGCCAAAGTCATATTCGTACTGGCCGATAAAGCAAAGCACCGCAGGCGTACGCACGCCATCTTCGTAATACTTCTTGTTGGCAAATGCGTAGGCACTGTCACCCGGCATAGACGAAAGCACCATGATTGTCATCTCTTCGTCTTCGGGTTTTGCGCTCGTGAGCGTATCAACAATGGCAATCGCTTCCTTGTAACGCTTCATCGCCATGAGGCCGCGTACTTTCTGCAAAAGCATCTGCTTGTCGCCAGTCGCCTCGTGCGCTTTGCCAAAGAGATCGACCACAGCAGAATCGCGCCCTAAATCCAAGAGAAGCGACAGCTGACGTTGGAACAAGGTAGGGATGTAATTGACCTTCGGCAGAAGCAGGTCGTAAATACGGACAAGTTCTTTCTCGTCACGGATAGCTTCAAGATACAGGCTGTAATCGTAAAGCAAAGCCATGTCCTGGTAACGCGAGGAATCCAAGCCCAAATTAAAATACTTGCGGCACGAATCGGATTCGCCGGTCTTCACGTAAAGGCGGGCAAGCAACGCATACTGCGAAGCCGTGCGTTTGCCCCTAAGCTTAGACGCCTTTTGCGCTTCGATTAAAGCCAAGGAATCTTCGCCAGCAGCAACGAGGCGCTCGGCAACGCCAAAGCCCAAATAACGGCTCGTCGGGTCCGCCTTGTAAGCCTGCTTCCAGAAGAAATCCGCCTGACGCTGGTCGCCATGCAATTCCATATTCTTCGCAAGGAAGAAAAATTCATGGGCGGCTTCCAAATCGGCTTCAACCTTGGGTTTCGCGGCAACATCGGCCACCACCTTTTCGACCAAGGCGGAATCGGCGGCATTCATTGTAGTAGAAGAATGCACATCGTCCTTTTTTTTCGCAGGCGCAGAGCTGCAGGCGTACAAAGACACCAGCACCCCAAAAAGCAGCCACGAAACCAAAATACGATGCATTAAAATCTCCCTATACAATCCTAGTCAGCAATGATAAAGTCAACCCTCGAACCTGGCTTCAGATAGTCGCCGTACTTCGGAGACGTTTCAATGACCGAACCGGAACGGGCACCATCTTCACTTTTACGACGCTTGATGGAACCGACTTTGAAACCAAGCCTATCCATTTCAGGATAAACTTCATCCATGAGGATTCCTTCAAAATTGGGGAGCAAGACTCGACCCGTCGTAACGCCCGCTGATATGACGACCTTCACCGTATCGCCCACGCGTACCGTATCGCCCGCCATAGGAATCGTACGAATCACGACACCACGCGGAATGCTCTGGTGGGCGCCCTTGATAATATCGCCTTGAACAAGCCCAGCACGGCTAAGCGAAATATCCGCCTGCTTCTGGCTCTTGCCGCGCAAATCGGGAATCACCACCTTGCGAAGTCCAAGACTCTTCGTCAATTTCACCGTGCGGCCAATCTTTGCCGTGCGGCCAGCCTTCGGCATCTGCACAAGCACCATGCCCGCCGGAATCTGGGTGCTGTAGCGGCCTTCTTCAGTCCACTCGTACTTAAAGCCAGCTTTTTTCAACACGGAATCCGCGGCCTGTTCCGAAAGCCCTTCGAGATTCGGGACCGTGCCCGTACTCGCAAACGCACCGGCAAACGCAGGCATCAAAAGCTTATCGACCAAAAAGACAAGCACAACAACAACAACAATCCAGATGACAAAAGCCTTGAAAATGGCGGTTTGCCTAACCTTGTTCCAAAGCGACTTTATTTTATTCATATCAATTCTATTTAGCGGGATTAACCCTTGGTTGCTTTTTCCTGAAGCACGTCCTCGTCAAAGATGACGATATCCTTGCCGGTCATCGCAATGGCATTCGTGCGCACCAACAGGGAGCAGATTCGGCTCACCGTTTCGCGCGTCGTGCCGGACATGTCAGCAAGCTGTTGCTGCGTCGGGCGGTTATGGATAACCGTCACCATGTTCCCGTTGTCCGTATGGATGCGCACGCCGCGTTCCTGCATCAAGTTCAGGAGCGTGCCCGCCACGCGGCCCGAGACAGACATCGTCGAAAGCGAACCGATTTGCTTGTTCGCCTTGCGGAGCCTCTTGCAAAGTTCACTCATGAGAGCCATTGCAATTTCCGGAGTCTTGCGGATAAGGCTCAAGAAAGATTCACGGTGAATGACAAGCAGCTTTGCATCAGTCACGGTACGGACGGAGGCAGACCGGGGTTCGCCGTCAATGAGCGACATCTCCCCGAAGAAGTCCCCACGTTCCAGGAAAGACAAAATGGTTTCGCGTCCGTCGATGCCCGTCATATAGACTTGCACGGAACCGGTGGCGATCAAGTACAGAGCCTGTACTGAATCGTCTCCTTCCAAGACCACAGTCTCATCACGATTGAAGTTTTTGACGATTACCAGATTGGCAATCATCCCCAACTGTTCTTCATTGAGCTCCGAAAAGAGTTCAACCCCTTTCAACAAATCAACTGTGGATGCGTCCATTTTATCTTCCCCTTTTGTTTTAAATTAGTCCAGATCTACGACGATACTCTGGTCGCGCTTGGCACCGATAGAGACCATGCCAATCTTCACGCCAACGAGTTCCGCCATGCGATTCAAATACTTCTTTGCGTTTTCCGGAAGTTCATCGAACTTGCGGCACTTGCTCGTGTCACTCTTCCAACCCGGCATCTCTTCATAGACCGGCGTGCAACGTCCGACCTTGGAGAGCTGGTTCGGAATAAGGTCGAGCTTTTCGCCATCGCACAAGTAGTGCGTGCAAATCTTGATGGTGTCGAACGTGTCAAGCACATCGAGCTTGGTGATAGCGAGGTGTGTGAGGCCATTCACGACAGTCGCCTTGCGGACCACCGGAGCGTCGAACCAACCGCAGCGGCGGTTGCGGCCCGTCGTTGCACCGAATTCGTTACCGATGTTGCGGAGCTTGTCGCCCGTCTCGTCCAGAAGTTCCGTCGGGAACGGACCGTTGCCCACGCGAGTCGTGTAAGCCTTGACGACACCGACAACCTGGTCGAGGACCGTGGGGCCGATGCCAGCGCCGCAGCTTGCGTAACCGGCAACAGTGTTGCTCGAAGTCACGAACGGGTACGTGCCCTGGTCAACGTCGAGGATAGTGCCCTGGGCGCCTTCGAACACGAGACGCTTGCCTTCCTTCACGGCCTTGTAAAGCATCTCGCTCACATCAGCGACAAACGGCTTGATTTTCTGGCCGAGTTCGAGATAGTCCTTGATAACCACTTCCGGGTCGATTTCCGGAACATCGTACATCACCTTGAATTCTTCGTTGTGGACCTTCGCCATCGCTTCGACGCGCGGACGGAGTTCGCGTTCATCCATGAGGTCGCCCACGCGGACACCGATACGGTTCACCTTGTCGCTATAGCACGGACCAATACCGCGGCCCGTAGTACCGATAGCAGCCTTGCCCGCCTTCTTCTCCTTGGCCTTGTCGAGCGTGGAGTGGTACGGAAGCACAACATGAGCATTGTTCGCGATAAACAGACGACCTTCCGGGTTGATACCCTTCGTATGGAGGTCAGCAATTTCATTGAGAGTCTGAATCGGGTCGAGCACAACGCCGTTACCGATGACGCAAATCTTGTCCGGGTGCATAATGCCCGAGGGAATCAAGTGGAAGACGAACTTCTTGTCACCAACTTCCACAGTATGGCCGGCATTGGCGCCGCCCTGAAAACGCACGATAATATCTGCATCGAGCGTCAAGAAATCTACAACCTTGGCTTTTCCTTCGTCGCCCCACTGGGAGCCGATAACTACACGATTTGCCATAAATCCTTCGTTTTAATTCTTTAACAATCGAAATGGTTGCCCCAAGGTACCTCCCTGGAGCCCTTTTTCGCCATAAAGATAGTAAGTACCACCGCAAAAAACGAATTTTAGGCAGCGATTTCGCCCGAAAAAACGGGGGTAATTCAAAAACCTTCATTTAAAGCGGCCCTTATAAAATACATTTTTCTTATCTTTAAAGTATGTCCGAAGAAATAAAAATTCTTATCAAGAAACTTTCGCCGCTGCTCGACGAAGATTCGGACGTATTCCGCGAACTAGAGACGTTCTTCGGCAAGGATGCCAAAATAGGCATGCACCGCGACGACCTTTCCAAGTTTCTTCAGGACAACAGAACATACCAAGTGGTCCGCGTATGCGGCAAAAGCTACAAGGACTGCGTCTATGAACTTGTTGACAACTTCCCCGAGATGTTAGACGCCATAGGCATGCTGCGTTATTACAAAGCGCCCACAGGGAACATCCAGTGGGAAGAAATCGAAGCCGCCGAAATCGCCATGGGTAACGAACTCACCATGAACGCCTACAGCTGGGCACCAGACGCCTGGACCGTCTTTGCATCAAACGCACTGGACGAAGCAACCGCACCAGAAGACAAAAAAGGCGACTACAGCCTCGTTGCGATTGTCGCTTTGGATTCGCTGCTGTAAACACAGTCCATGTTCTGTCACTGGATCCTTCACATTCGTTCAGGATGACGAATCGCATAAGCCGATTCCGGAACAAGTCCGGGATGACAATGTGAAACGGCTAGGATGACGGATTGCATAAGCCGATTGCGGAACAAGTCCGGGATGACAATTCAAATACAGCTCCGCCGGGATGACTGTTTAAAACTAATGTTGTATAAACTTGAAGAACGTAATTCCCGGAATTTTGCGGGTGGCGAGATAATCGGCAAGCGGGAGCTCGACAACCTGCTTCTTGATGGAAGACGCATGGCGTAGAACAGGCTTTTTCCCCGGCGTAAACACGACTAATCCCGTATGCGTCACATCGATTTTGTCGGAAGAAGCAACGAACGCCACACCGAGAACTTTCATCGCTCCGGTGTACGGCTTTTTCGCCATTTCGATTGCCTTGTCCAAAGGCATGTAGCGAATTTTGAGCGGCTTTTCCTTCCCCGTATATTTGAGGTTGTGGCTCTTGAAAAATTCCTTCTTGGGCATTGTACGCGTCACCGAGACTTCGCCTTCCATCGGGACGACTTTCGCGTATTTCCCTTCGCCGACCCAGTCGTCAAGCATGTAATGCTTTCGCGTCATATAGCTGATATTGCCACCCTTATAGCGTAAGCGCTGGAGTTGCCTGAACAGAGACTTTTCGCTTTTCGCCATGGCAAGCGCAACGACGTTTTCCACGTACGTCATGCAATCGACTGAATCCATATAAACTAACGGTTTGTCATCAATGCGGTCAAGGTGGCCTTCTCCCATCGGTCCAAGTCTGTAGGGGCGTCCCAAGAGTTGTTGCGAAAAATAATCCAGGCGTTTGTTCAGTCCGACGATTCCCTGCGCCTCAAGCCACATCGTTTTCATTTCCATAAGCGATTGACGGCCTTTGTTCGTATAATCGATCACCCTCATCCAAAGCGTATCGAGAACATCTTTACTCTTGATGTCCGGAGTTTCGTTCGTACCGTTCAGGTACATGGCGACAGCAAGCGTATCGTCGTCAATTGTGTAGATGTAGCCGACCAGGCCATAGACTTCTGCGATAAAGCCCGTCTTGAAGCGGGTGAGCCATGGAGATTCCAAGGCCTGCATGCGCTTTGCTCCAGAGCCCACGCCGGGGCTTGCAAAACTGTTGATGTAATATTGGCCCTTCGGGTGCCTTGCCATTTTCGCCAGCAATTCCGCTTCTGTTGACGGCTGCACCTTGTTTTCAGGAGAAAGGCCGCTGCCGTCCCACACGTCAAAATGCGTCGGGTTCAAGTCCATTTCCAGAAGGAACTTGCGTTCCGCCTTGCGACCGCCTTCAACGCTACCCTCGCCTGCAACTTGCGCACCGAGATTTCGCAAAAGCGTCTCGGCGTGGAAATTCTGGCTACGCTGATTGATTTCGTCAAGGATGCTCAAGAGAGGCGCTGCCGAGAATGAGAACTTTTTCAATTCATTTTTTGTCGCAACCGACTTGTTCTCTTTAAAGACTATACCGCGGTTCTTGAGCGCATACATGAACGCCGCCCTGAAATACCCCACCGGATTGCGAATCGGGAGTACCATGCTCGCCGAATCGACGCCTTCGCCCATCGTACCGCCAAGCGTAATGATGGACTTTTCCGGGTCAATTCCATATACCCATTTTTTCTTCCTTCCCTTGACGGTCTTTAAGTTGTTTACAACCTTGACATAACCTATATCGGGAATGATGCTAACATTTGCCGTATCTCCGCGGCGTCCTGGCCAGAAGCGTATTGTCACGCAGTTGTCGTTAAACCCGAGCGGTCCGACTTCGGCACCGTACCAGGAATCGTAATAGTTCCTACGCCAATTTTCAGGTTTCCACGGACCCGTGTAATAGCTGGTATCCAAATCGATATGACCGTTGATGGTATCAATACCCATTGCACGGATGGAATCCGCCATGGAATTCAAGACAAAAAACATATCGTCGTAAAATCTAGCCGATATGTTCGGGTCACCTTCGCCACGAATCGTCAGCGAGCCCGTCAGCGTATGCTTTTTGATATCACCAAGAACCGTTATATCAGTTTTCGGTTCGTAATCCAACGGCAAAAAATGAAGCGCCGCCGCTGTCGTCAAAGTCTTGAGCGTACTTGCCGGGGTAAACTGTTCGTCCCCATTAATGTTGCCAATTTCCTGCCCCGACTTGACAGAGCGAATAGCCATTCCGTAACGCACCCCCGGAATAATCGAATCCACATAGCTCTTGAACGACGCAACATTCACATGGGCAAACAGCGGTGCCACAAGGAACGGCAACAGCCGGGAAGTAACTTTAAACAACTTATTCATTGGCGAGACTTGATTTTCCTTTTTCTTGCAACGCAAAAAACAACTATGAAACAAACGACCAAAAATCCCGCGACAGCAATAATCAAGTATTTCGGGGAGACGACCTTATCCGTAACTTCACCGGCTATAGGTACTTCTTCGCGACTGATAAAATCGGCAGAATTCTTTGGATAAATTACATTGTAATTCTGTAAGAAGATATGCTGTATCCAATGCAGCATTTCTGCTTCGTTCAATTCCTCGGAGTGGTTCAAGACCTCATTGATTTTCTTGTGGGCATTATAGACCATCTGTGCAAGACGGGCACTGCGCGTTTTGCGGTTCGCCGTATTCAAGAACAAACTGCCCATGTCGTTCGAAAGGTCCATCAAAATGCTTTCGACATCGCCCCATTCCGGAATATTCGGGAAACTGCGGCCATGTTCCAATTCGGCGACGAGCTTGGAATAACGCGAATCACGATTCCAAATGTGGAGGATGCTCCTGTCCGCTGGCAAGAACCCCACTTGGCGTGAATAGGCATCGATATTGTCCGCACGGAGCATGTAAGCAAGGAACCGTTCCGCCAAGGCGTTTTTGGAGGCGTCCTTCTTTTTGCCAAGTGCCAAATGGCTCCCGCCCATAAACGAGAACCGGCCCGACGGCCCAGAAAGAAGGTTCATCACCTTGATGCCGTCTTTCGCAATAGCGGAATTGGCAAGGCCTCCGATTTCTTCAGGATAATCCAGTTGCTTTATCAGTTCCGATGTTCCGTAAAGGAACACACGTTCCGAACGCACAAAGCCATTCGCGTTTTCTGCGGAATTTTCGGACAAGCTATAAGGCGCCATTTGCGAATCGCCCATAATTTCAGCATAAAGCGCAAGCCCGACAAGCGTATTCGAATCCAGAAGCGCACTGCGGTATCCCTTCTTGCCCGAAGGTAATACAAAGTCGCCGCCATGGCTCCATATAAGCGGTGCCATGTACTGGTGTCCCGACCAGTCTTCCTTGCCAGGGAGCGCAAAAGGAGTCACCTTGACGCCATCGGCATTCTTCAAGTCAGCCTTCGCGATTGTCTTCAGCACGCCAAGGAACTGCGCATACGTTTCCACGTCAGAATCATCGAAGCCGAGTTCCTGCCACAAGCGGTCGTTTACAAAAAAGCCGCGCACATCAATGAACCACGGCACCGCGTAAGTCTGCGGACGCCCCGGAATATGCGAACTGCGGAAACCTTCGCCCAAAAAACGGGTCGAATCAATTTCGGCCATCAAAAAGTCAATCGGACGGATCACCCCCGCCTTTGCAAAATGCGGAACCCACGTCGAACCCAGCTGGATAACATCGGGAGCCTGCGAAATAGAATCCGCAAACGTCCTCGTAATTTTGTCAAACGCTTCGCCCCAGTTAAGCGAAGTCAACTTCACCGGAATCCTCGTCTCGCGATAGAACTTTTTCACAAGACGGTTCAACGCAATCCTTGAACCCCGACCATTGTCCATAACCCAAACAGAAAGCGAATCCGCAGCAACGGACGTCGTCACGAGACCAAGCACAAGGCTTGCAAACAAAAGAAGCCTTGTAAGACCTGTGAATCCAGCTATCTTTCGGGTAAACTCTATCATTGGGCAAGTCTTCCGAAATCTTCAAAGAAATGGGGATAAGTCTTGTTCACGCACGCAGGGTCAAGAATCTTGATAGGCACACCACCCAAGGACACAAGGCTAAAGCACATCGCCATGCGGTGGTCGTTGTAAGTTTCAATCGTCGCCGGCATCAACTGTTCCGGCGGTTCAATCGTAATCGTGTCCATGTCGGCCACCACGCGGGCGCCCACCTTCTGCAGTTCCGCAGAAATTGCGGCAATGCGGTCGGTCTCCTTCACGCGCCAGCTGCCGATGCCGCGAATCGTAGTCGTACCCTTCGCAAAAAGCGCAAGCACAGAAACCGTCATCGCCGCATCCGGGATGTCGTTCAGGTTCATGTCAATTCCCGTGAGTTCGCAACCGCGACCATCGCATTCAATCCAGTCCGGGCCAATCGTCACCTTCGCGCCCATCTTTTCGAGGACCTTCGCAAAACCCACATCGCCCTGATGGCTGTTGCTACCGACGCCGAGCACGCGCACCTTGCCCTTCGCAATCGCCGCCGCCGCAAGCGGGTAACTCGCGGAACTCGCATCGCCTTCGACAAAGAACTTTCCAGGAGACTTGTAGTGCCCCTGCGGAACATAAAATTCCCTCAAGTCGTCGTGCCGCACAACAATGCCAAAGCGCTTCATCACGTCGAGCGTGAGCTCAATGTAAGGCGCCGAAATCAGTTCGCCATCCACATGGATGTGCAGCGGATTCTTGCAGTACGGAGCACAAATCAAAAGCGCCGTGAGATACTGGCTCGAAATGTTCCCGCGCACGCTCACGTAACCACCGTTAAGCCCATCGGCCTTGATGCGGACCGGAGGATAGCCTTCGGATTCCAGATACTTGATATCGGCCCCGAGCGTACGGAGAGCCTCGACAAGATCCTGAATCGGACGTTCGGCCATGCGTTCTTCGCCGCGCAAAATGAACTTGCCCCAGCCAAGCGAAAGAGCCGCCGTCAGCGAGCGCATCGCCGTACCGGCATTGCCAAGGAACAGTTCAATAGACGGACTCGGGCCGTCGAACGGGCCGCCATGGCCTTCCACAACGGCATTGGTAAAATCGTCCGTAAAATCAATTTTCGCACCCAGGCGCTGCAACGCCTCGCCCATGTAGCGGGTATCGTCACTTTTCAGCAGGTTCGTCAGCGTGGTCGTCCCATCAGCCAAGGCGGATATCAAAAAGACACGATTGGTAATACTCTTGGAACCCGGTAGGCAAAGAGACCCATCGAAAGAATGATAAGCAGGAAGCTGAATAAAACTAGGGCGAAATTGGAAGTCGTTCATACAAGAAAAATTATACATTTTTATTAACGCGGATTCGTTCACATGTGACGAAAGCCACGCAAAAATTCAATAAACTACGTGAGGACAACCATGGAACAGGAAGTAACTACCAAAAACTTTGAAGTACGTTTCTCGGACTGCGACCACCACAGCCGACTCAAACTTTCAAACCTATTCCTATTCATGGAAGAAACCGCCATCGCCGATGCCGAACAAAACGGATTCGGCATCTGGAAGATGATGAAGGCAGGCTACACCACGGTCATCACTCGCATGAAAATTCGTCTGTTGCACCACCCGGTCTGGGGCGAAAAACTCTCCATCTCCACATGGGCAAAAGACATCATCAAGGACAAAGTCTGTCTCAAGGACTATTCCATCCTCGATGCACAGGGGCATTCCATCGCACAGGCGACATCCTCGTGGCTGCTCGTGAACATGAAAACCGGCAAGGCCGAGAATCCGGCAAACTCGCCGTACCCGATTCCGCTCATTCAAGGGAAAAACGCGCTCCCCGAAATGATGGACATACTCGATCCTCAAATCGAACCGAAAATCGTGGGTACCGAAGTCGCCAAGTACAGCGACCTCGACATGAACAACCACGTAAACCACTGCCGCTATGTCGATTGGGTCACGGACACGCTCGACCCGCAAGAAATCAAAAGCCGCAGAATCCGTTCGATACAGATAAATTACATTTCACAGATTCCGCTCGGCGGCAAGGTGAACATCGTACGGTTCAAGAACACGAACCACCACGCCTACATTTTCGGAATGAACGCCGACGACATGACGCAATGCCATTTCCAAGCGAGAATCGGATTCGCGGACTAACAAGTCACCGACTTTAAAATTTTTTCTTCAACCTCAAATGCGCTCGGTTTGTCCTTGGGCGTAAGGCGCGGGCCGGTGCCGTAAAGGTGGCGCATCATTTCGAACAGTGTATATTCACGGTCAAAGTAGCCGATGTCCGAATTCGGGCAAATGGTTACGGGTTCACGCACGCGGGCGGGTTGCGAACCGCGGGCAACTGCAACGCATTCCGGCTGGTAATGGAGCGAGGGATTTTTTTCGCGGATTTCTTCGCGGCCAGCGTTCCCGAGGAAACGGCAGATGCACTCGCGAGAAAGCGTCATACGGCGAAGTTCGTTATACTTTTCGCGAATCGCTGCAACAGTCTCTTGGATTCTATCGGTCGCTTCGCTCCCTCCAGAATGACAGTCCAGTTCTTCTTTTTCCAAGCGGTCGATTTCGGCCAGGCGATGCATCACGTACTCGCGGGATGCCATGCAAACTGGATGGTCAAAACCAGGCACTGCACGGCAAAGGTAATGCTGACAGCACGGGAATCCCGGCTTCAATTCCGGTGCCCCGGATTTTTCCCCTTGCGGGGCAAAATACTCCCGAATTTTTTCCTGACAAAGTTTTGCCGCGGTCGAAGTCCGCAAATTCACGAACGGAATTTCAAGTGGCGAAGCATTGCTTATATAGACATCTTCAGGCTTTGCAGCTACTAGCAAACGCCGCGTTTCCTTATCAACGCTTGTCGCCTGCGGCACAAGTAAAAACGGAGTCCCGACCCCCACGCCGTCAATTCCAAGCGACATGATTTTTTCGATATCTTCGGGAGAGCATAGCCCGCCCTGAGCCGTAATCCGCGCAGGTTTCGGCGGCGGAACAATCATTTGCACCGGCGCATTTACAGCCGCACTAGACGATGCGAACTTCGCTATCATCGCACGCGTAGTTTCAAACAGTTCTTCACGTTTTTCGACAAATTCACGGACAACGTCAAGCAACAACTTCTTCGATTCAAAGAACGCATGGCCGCCACAGTTCACGCCGGATTCAATGCGGTATTCATAAACCTCCACGCCCTTTTTTGCCAAGTAGCGCCCCTGAACAAGCGCCGAACGGTAATCCGAAACCTTAAGGATAACTTTCTTCGTAGGCGCATGCGTCGTCGTCCTGTAAAAGTCCTTGCATTTCGCGATTTCCTCGAATACAGCCAAATTCACGCCCGCGCTCAGCACAAGCGAGCCCTTCACCTTCGAGGCAGCAAAACCGCGAACTGCATCGAACGCAGCCTCCTCGTGATTCAACCCCACCATGATATTCGCCTGGATTTCGCCCGGTTCCATCTTCTCGGTGAGCGCAGCCTCGGCGGCAAGCCGTGCAAGCCCCGTCTTCGCAAAAACGCCATCGTATTCCACGCGAAGACGCGACTCCAGCGGGAGCATCAAAAAATACAGGTCCTTGTCGCTACCGCCATCGAGCCGCTCCGCACAAAGCCTATTGAACTTGCGCTCCACTTCGTCTGCCACAAAATCCAAATACGAACGGATGCGCCCAATCCGGGTCGTCTGTGGCGAACCCAGATCGAGCCCCAGGCGCTCCGCATAAGCCATGCGGTATTCTTCGAGAAGTCCGTCATCCACAAGAGAAATAACGGAAGTAATGCCAAAATGTGCCACGCGAACCGGCGTATCCGCCGTATAGCAAATTCCCATGACCGGTATGTGGATCTTGTGTACCATCGCGCGAGCAATATAAAAAAATCACGGCAACACCACACCCATCGCCGAATCCAATTCAAAGGTAACGCTCCCCTGCAAATCCGTGCGGAACAAGTTTGACGAATCCCCGAGCACCAAGTTCAGTTTACGAACAACAGACTCTACCGGGTGCCCGTAACGGTTCCCGGCCCCCACGCTCACGAACGCATACTTCGGCGCCACCAGCGACAAAAACCTGAGCGTACTGCTCCCCGCCGACCCGTGATGCCCGACCTGCAAAAGTTCCACCGAAAGCGTCGGGTTCATCTCCAGCAACCGCTGTTCGCCAAGCAAATCCAAGTCGCCCGTCAACAGCACCCGCGCCTCGCCATAGCGCCCGAGCAACACCAAACTCGCCCCGTTCCCCTCCACCTTCGCGTAATCCGTCGGCCAAAGCACGTCAAACCGCACCCCGCCAAACCAGACACGCTCACCGCGCTCCAGCGTATCCACCGGAACACCGAGCCTTTGCGCCACGCGATAAACGCTATCGCGGAAAAAACTGCCCGACAAATCCGGCCCCACGTAAAGCCGCCGCACAAAAACGCCCCGACCCAAAAGTTCCAGAAAACCGCCAATATGGTCGCGATGGAAGTGGCTCAGCACCACCCATTCCAGCGTATCCGCCCCGCGATTCAAAAGCGTATCCACCACTCCCACCGAATCCGGCCCGAAATCGTAAAGCGCGAACCGCCCCTCCCGTTCCAGAAGCACCGCAAGCCCCTGCCCCACATCCACCGCCGTAAGCCTCACAGACGAGTGATTCTCCAGGGTTCCGCTCACGTACATGCAACCGACGAAAATTGCCGACACGGCCACGACCAAAGTCCAAATCTTTTTCATAAGCATCCTTTTTTTGAAACTTCCCCTTATATAACACGCTTTTTTCAAGAATTTTGACCGAAATTTCCACAACAAAATTGAAGTTTTTTACAAAAATCCCATTTTTTATTATCTTTACCACTAATTGAGGTCACTATGCAATTACCTAAGTACAAAAAGAAAAAGCGCATCAAGCTCAAAGTTTGCCAAGAACCCGGCTGCGGCCGCGAATTCTGGGGTCACCCGATTGCCAAGTACTGCGAACTGCACCGCGACATCAAGCAGCGCCAGAAGCAGAAAAAAGATATCGAGAACATCGAATCCAAGAACATCATCTTCCGCCACAACTACGCCGAAGCCATGGACCTGGAATTCAAGTGCAGCCTCGAAGGGTGCAACAACACCTTCACCATCCGCATGTTCCCGAAACAGTACGTCTATCCGCGCTTCTGCATGGAACACAGGAACGACTTCAAGCGCGCGAATTTCCTTCGAATCATGCAGAAAAAGTAGCCGCAGGCCCCCAAAAACGCATTTTTTGGAAAAAAGTTCCCGCCATCCCTTGAAATTTGGGGTGGCTTTTTTATATTTGGTCTCGCTACATGGTGGATGTAGCTCAATTGGTTAGAGTCCCAGATTGTGATTCTGGATGTTGCCGGTTCGAGTCCGGTCATCCACCCGCAAAAATCCCGCGATTATTCGCGGGATTTTTTTGTGAGCCAAAAACGACTCGTATCAACGAGTCGCGTTGGCGAGAGTGAGGCTCCAGCAGCATTCTTGTAAAACAATTGAGCCGAACGGTCTGATATGACCTCGCAGAAATGCGAGGTTTTTTGTTTTGGGGAATATCAGCCGTTTCCCGCAAAATTTCCAAATTCTATCTCTTCAGCAATATCACTTTTTCGGTCGCGCGGCCGTTCACTTGCAGCACGCCAACATAGCGGCCACGAGGCAGATTCTCGACAGAGCGAGTTTCAAAATGCGAACCAGCAGCAAACGGCCCAAGATCAAACGATTTCACAACACGACCCTGCATGTCGACAAGCGAGAACTTTACCGCAGCAGCCGCAGGGATTTCAAAACGGAGTGCAACATTAGCGCCTTGGAACACTGCACCGAAACGGGAACCAGATTTCGTCGCAAGTTCATGAGCGCGAATATCCGTCGTCTTTCCACTCAAATTAATTTTCGCTTGTGCAAGAGAACTCCAGATGGTATCTTGACCTAACAACATCCCGACGTGGTAACTTATGACAAACTCACCCACTGCTTTTCCTTCAACCTTTTCAAGAGAATCGAGTAGTTTTTCGCTAACAGACGCAAATTTTACCACCTTTGCATAAGATGAATCCATCACGAAAGCGTGGTCGAGCAAATTCTCGCGAACATCCTTCACTCGCATCGATTCACCGAAATTCATTTCAACCTCCACTGCAAACGGGATATTCGGCATTCCACGCAACATCGGATAAGACACACCTTCCTTAATGTACCAAACGGAATCGAAATTGAAGCCTTCAAAAGTAGCCTGCTTTTTCATCTCGGAATCACTAAATCCATGACCAATCCTAGAGGAATCTTTTATCGTACCTTCATTACCTGCAATTTCTTGATCACTAGCCCCCAACATGTAGCAATTTTCGATGGTAGAATTTACATAATTCCAACTGGCAAATTGATTCCCCGTGACTATATAGGAATTCAATATAACGCCCCCATTTCGATTTTCACCGACAAAACCTCCATAGGTCTGTTCGCCCGCACAATAAGAATTAGCAATAGTGCCCTTATTCACTCCGGCAAAACCGTCACCATCCTTTACACGGCCCAAAGTATAGCTCGTACTAATTTTAGATAAATTCATTCCAACAAATCCACTTGCATATGAATACTCACCCGTTGTATAAGAACTGTCAATAGATGCGTTATTCAAGCCAACTAAACCACCCGCGTAATAAGCATTTGCAAATAAATACTCTTCACCTTCGCGACGGGCTCCACGAACGTTTCCCGTTGCATACGATCTTGAAATATGCACATTGTTTTCGCCAACCAAACCACCAATCCATTTTTTCCCTGAAACATTAACGGAGGCATGGGCATTCGTTATACTCTTACCACGAGCGGCACCAATCAAGCCACCAGCATAATCAACCGCCGAAATAGAACCTGTTGCAGTCGAGGTTTCAACAAGTCCGCTATCAATTCCGGCAATGCCGCCAACGTAGGAAGCCTTCGAAACGATTTCCACTGAAGCAGAGCACACCGATACGGTTCCAAAGTTCTTCGCCGCGACACCACCCGCATAATCTGAGCCGACGTCCATTTTTACCAATACATTTGATTTTTCAATAGAACCGGCATTATCATACGAAACACCAGCTCCCCCATAAACGCTTTTTATTTCAGCGTCAACATTTACATTCTTTATCTTTCCGTTATTCCGAGTAGCAATTCCAGCGAGAGGATAATCATATGCAGAAATATATTTTTCCGTACTCAAAATAGTTCCCTTAAACGAACTATTTTCAATCGTCCCTTCGTTCCAAACGACAAGTCCTCCGCCACTTTCTTCCGCTTTCAACTGACCTGAAATAGACACATCCCTAAGAGTGCCCTCATTCTTGGCCGTAACACCACCCACATTTTTTCCGTTGATAGAATAGCCCGTAAAGGACAAACTATCAACCAAACCCGAAGAAGCAATTCCATCAATAAAACCAGTCCAATATTTGAGGTAATCAACATAACCGACATTCAAGTCTTTAATGACATGTCCACCACCATGAATTTTTCCCGAGAATGCAGAAGTATCCTGTTTGCTGTCGTTTACTAAATAGTTTTCGTTAAGCAACAAATACTTGCCAATAGGCTTGAAACCTTTCCCGTATCCATTGCGGAAAGTTTCGGTCTGAGATGCAGACGCATCAATATCATTAGCAATTCTATAAACCGCTGAAAGTTTGTACTTACCCCATCCGATAGATTTCAAATCTGCATATGTCTTGACGAGGAACGGGTCTTTCTCTGTGCCAGAGCCCGTCATACGCATCAATGTCGAATCTTTATAGATATCTGCGTAGAGGGGGTCCTTTTTCCAAACAAGATATGGATACGTTGAATCAGCAAGCATATTCCATGTCTTGGCAAAATTCCAATTTTTGTAATTTTCCTTTCGGACCATATCCCATGTTCCTCGAAGGTCGCCCGCAGCAGTGACGTTCACAAACCATGCGGTACTATCACCATAGACCGACGTAAAGGTTGAACCGGAAACATCGCCCACCAAGTTACCCCATTTCGAAGATCCCTTGACATTGTTAGCAGCAAAAGAATTTGAAACCGTTGCCGATTTTGCATAACCCACTAGGCCGCCAATATTCTTTGTTCCTGACACGTAGGCAAGGGAATAGCAATCCGAAACAGTTACTTTATTCAAGTCACCAGCAAGTCCGCCTATATTATCACCACCTTCAACAGTTCCTTTTGAAGCAGAGCGCTGGATGGTTCCGCCATTTTTGGCACCTACAATAGCACCGACATCATTTGCGCCAAACATATTTACATGAATAAAGATACTGTCTAGCACGGCACCTTCATCGACACCAGCAATAGCGCCCACATTGTTTTTGCCACGAATAATCGGCTTGAACGTTTTTCTTTGGGAATCAAAATTATCCCCGGTAAAGCTAGAAGACGAATCCACAACAATTCCCGTTACCTTAGCCGTTGAAGTCAATACACGGAAAAGTCCTACGGAATCCTCATCTGGGCGGTTGATATTCAGGTTCCCAATAATCCGGCCTCCACCAATGAATGTGCCGCTAAATTCAGGAATCGGTTCAAAGCCCTTGCAGACGCCTGCATTACAGTTTTCATTTAACGAGGCATAAGCATTAATATTTCCAGATAACTTGTAATAAAGATTTGTCGCATATTCATGCTTGCCGATAAGTTTGAGATCCTCATAAGTCGATATTTTGTACGGACTTTTTTCAGTTCCAAATCCAGCAAGAACATTTACCTTACCGTCATCCTTAAGCATTCCCGGAAGCATCGGATCCATGCCCTTGAAGTACGGATAGGATTTTCCTTCTTGGATTTCCCAAACGTTTTCAAAATCGAATGTCTCATAAGTCGTCTTTTTCAGCATCGCGTTAGTGCTGAGACCGCCGCTTGCAATTTTAGCAACAGTGCTGTCGAAGAAGCAGTATTCGGGATCGCCGCTCCACCAGAAATCAGAAGCAATAATTCCGCTAGCCTTGAAAGCTTTGAGCATGCTGGCCGAATAAACTCGTTCGACCACAGGCGTTATATCAAAATGCTGCATGTGCGCAATAGCACCTGCTACTGGTTCATGTCCCTTAACAACATCAATCGCAAAGGCATCGCGCAGTACTGACGAACTCGCCCCGATAAGCCCTCCAACCCCTTCTACGCCTGTAACGTTTCCAGTTGTCGCCACCACTTCAATCGAATCTTCGCGAGCAGACCCAATCAAGCCGCCCACATATGAATCTCCAACGACATCGCCATTCAACGAAACGACATTTTTAACAACAGTCCGCTTCATCTCGCCACCCAAAGCACCGACATACCATGAACCTGTCACTTTCGCATTCTTTAACGTCAAATTCTTGATGCGCGCCATCTGTGTATAGCCGAACATACCCGTAAAGTCGCGGTTCGGTTCGTCTATAGTCAGGTTACTGATGGTATGGTTCTTGCCATCGAACATTCCCGAAAAAGCATGGACACCATCTCCAATCGGTTTAAAATTCGAACCCGAAGCATCAATATCTTTTATAAGTTCATAGTTCGCCGAGAGCGGATACGCAATATCATTTCCGATTTTCTGAAGTTCTTCAAAAGATGAAATTTCAATCTTGTTCGGAACGGCCATGTAGCTCGATGTACCCCAAATCGTATCCTTACCAGCAACTACGCCGATTCGATAGCCATAGTAAAGCGAATCGCGTTCAATCGGATCTCCAGGCATGTTTGGCTTTGCCCAACCAAGCCATTCGCCAACAAGTTCACCATCAACTTTCATAAGAGATGCGACTACAGGGATTTCTTGCCACTTTGCTGCTACGGTCGGCACCGCTATCGGAACCAAAGTTTTTTTCAAGAAAGGATGATTTGCCAAGTAGGGGAAAGATTTTCCTTCGTCAATGGCCCAATGGCGAATAAATTTTCCCGTAGGGCTATAGCAGACTCCGAAATCCTTATAATAATCGCATGTATCTGTACCGTCAATGACATATTCATTATAACCTAAAGTATCCCAGCCCGCAAACGAAGAAAACTTCATCATCTTTGCAGTCGTAAGCCCCGTGCCGCCAGCACTCGTATCGAGCCCAGAAATATCGGTATTCCAGTACGAACTCACAACAGTATCGGCAGCCATTCCGATGAGTCCACCAACGAGACTATCCCCCTGAACGATATTCGCAGCATAGGAATTTCGGACCGTTCCGTATCCCACAAGGCCACCTACATATTCACTGCCATGTACCGTGCCCATCGCATAAGAATACTCCACCGCACCATTTCCGGCAATGCCACCCACATACCGTTTGCCTTCGACGGTTCCAAGGGCATAAGACGCACTGACTAAACCACCTTCACCGACAATACCGCCAATACTCTCATCAAGATAAAAGCTTCCCGAACGTATCAGGTCCATTGTCGAAACACATTCACTGATTCCGCCTTTAGAATAACCAGCGATACCGCCGACTTCGTCCACCTCATACGCATCTGGAGTAATCGTTCCGCTAGAACGAGACTGAAATACATGACCGGTCAAATATCCGACAATACCCCCCGCATCCTGATCCATAACGACGAGGTTCACATCGGTTTCTGCACGTAAAACATCCATATCCGTTTCACCGACAATGCCACCTACCCTTTGCGAACCCTTGATGTCGCCTTGGAAGGAGACGCTGTCTATAATGGCGTTCTCATCATAGCGTCTCGTACCTTCACCAACAATACCACCAACATAATTTTGCCCTTGGACAAAGCCGTTCGTCACATGCACATTCTTGATAGTACCCATCTGCTTGGCGGCAACACTTGCCACAAAATTCGATTCTGTTACGCGACCGGTCACATGAATACGGTCGAATTTCAAGTTAGAAACAGAACCACCCAAATAAGAGATAAATGCAACATCATTTTCACACGGAAGCCAAATGGTCAAGTCGCTGATAGTATGGTTTTGGCCATCAATATTCCCCCAGAATATAATGCTATCGGCGGCATCTTTGTACTTACCGATTGAAATAAAGCCATTGCAGCCGTCCTCGTTACACATTTCGTTCTTGGAGGCCGAAGCGTCGATATCTTTTGTCAGAACGTAATCCGAAGAGTATAGATAAGCGCCCTTGCCTATCGCCTTGAGGTCTTCGTAGTCTTCGATTTGGAACGGTTTACTTGCAGAACCGTCGCCTTTCATGGTGCCGTTAGCCGCAAAAGAGTGAATCGCAAACAGCGATAAAACAACAGTAAAAATAAATCGCGGTTTCATGGTCTTCCTCATAGGTTTAAACAACATAAAAGCTCCTAGTTTTTAAGGCAACGGACCGAGAATCCGTTATTCTTCGGGAAATTTTTCACAGAAACGGAACCGTCGTTTCCAAAATAAATGGCGTATGCAGCATTCTCGCTAGCCTCTGGATATTCAGCGGAACTCCAGATATAAGCTTTAAGCCCCTCAGAATCGAAGGAGCCGCTACGATACCTTTCGCCATCGGCAACAACCGAAAAGCCATAATCGTTCGTACCGCCCAAAGCATCCCAGCCAAATTGCGACTTGAGCACGGCAGCCGCCTTGGCCTCTCCGCCAGCCACAACAATCAACGTATTCCACGCAGTCGTATCCGGCAAGCGGTAACCATCAGGGCAAAGCGAATCTTTTGCCACATTCCAAGTGTAAAGACGGCCCATCAAGCTACACTTTTCGGGATTGTTGTCATAGCACCACATATTCCCTTTCAATTCCGGCATTTTTACGTCATCTGCATAGTTCAAGTTCTGGGCCATCCAAACTTGTTCACCGATTTTTACGGTTTTATAAACTTGTCCATCGCGATTATCGACAATGGAATCGTACTGCAATTGCGGATTTAAAAAAGATTCCCGCGTCAAGCCTTCGCCAAAGCTTTCCACATACGTTTCAAACGCAGGAATCTCGCTTGCATAATTTAAGCTTTCGAGATTTTGGCGGATTTTTTCAATTTGACCGTTTTCTTTTGCGGCGGCGACCCATTCTGCGACTTCCGACTTCGTTTCGTCATCATCCCACAAACCGTTTTTCGCAATGGCGGAGCTAACTTCGTTTGTACGTTCTTCAAGCTTTGCTACATCCGCATCGGTTTGCATCAGCACGCTCACCGCAAGGAGAGCCGCGTTTCCGTCGCCCTTTTCGAAGATGTTCAAGTTTTCAAATTCGTCAACATTATTCGCAATATCAAACGATGTGAGCACCTCGCGTTCAGCTTGGGCTTTCGCCACCGCAAAGTCCATTTTTTCAACCGTCACGAGGTACTTCACACGTTCGTACTCCAAATGCGTGAGTAAGTTGACGTTCACAGTCTTTCGAACGCTAAGGTCGGTCAGAGCCTTGAGCGAGAGCTTATCCGAAGACTCTTTTCCGGTCACTTCATTGAGGTAATAACCCGTCACTTCGAACAACGCACACGAAGCCTTGAGATTGACGCCATCTATAGCAAAGTCGCCCTTGTCGCTTTTAACGTTGCCTGTAAATTTTTCACCAGTCAGCTCTAGCGTCTTGCAATCCACGCCCTGCACACTCACAATAGAACCTGTCACAAACGGTCCCTTCTGCGAAACGCCCGCCACATCCAAATCCTTGACGGCATAAATGCCGGCATCGTCCGACGAACCGCCAGCAACCTCAGAATCCGAGCACGCCACAAAAAAGCACGCAACCAAAGCAAACAAAAAAGCAAATAGTTTATTCATCATCACTCCCAACTTTTCGACTCCATCCTGGAGCCAACTGCGTTCTCGTCTTCATCACACTTATCAAGCCGTTCGCTTATCGGGAACAACTGCAAGTTCAAGCGATACACCCTCTGCGTTTTGTTACTTTCCGTAGCAATCGCAATAATGCGACGGCGGAATTCCAGAAGTTCTTTCTTAATCTGTTCATAGGATTCCTCCGTAAGCCCCAACACGACTCCCGACATCGCGCGCTCCGCAAGCGGCAAATCCAAAGCCTTTACGGCAAGCTCGCCCATCTGTCGTTGCAAATCCTTCGCGGCAAGCGGCACAGCATCCACGGAACCCATAGAAATGGACTTGTCCGTCTGCACATAATTTCCTTCTCTATTTTTTTTCAAGAGATTTGCATCTTCCAAAAAGTCGAGTGTTTCGGAAACCTCCGCCGCAGAAATTTTCGGTTTGCACACACGAGCCATTTCGGCAGGCCTTGCTCCCGGCATATGCGGAGCGAGTTCACGGAGTAACGGATTTTTCCAGGACTTGTAATAATCAAATTCTTCACTACCAAGCACGCGTACTTTGTGCGCTCTGGCCAATGCACAGCGTTTTTCAAACGCTTCCATCTTCGCCTCGTCCCCTTTTGCATGGGCGTACGTAACCATCAGAACAAAATATGTTTTCTCGAAACCGGCAAGTCCCATGGCATTTGCGACAGACCCAGCGGCACTGATACTCAAATTCTTTTTCCCTTCACAAACGTACTTCACAAAAATTGCCGACGAAAAACCGGCATTCCGAGCAAACTCACGCCAAGTAAAAGCGGAGCTGCGTTTGCGTTCATCATAGTAATCCTGCATGAACTTGCGATAATCTGTATATTCAATAATCGCCTTCATGATTACAAATATAGTTTTTTAACAGCATTAGAATACAAAAATTGTCGTTTTTAGATTATTTTTTACGTTTTCACCTATTTTCAGACCAAATATTCAATTTTTTAGAATACAAGATGTGTCCTAAGAATACAAAAAGGCCCCGCTATTACCAGCGAGGTCCCTTCATTCCCCAAATTTCAATCGTCTATAATTCTAGTCTTTGAGGCAACGAACAGAAAAACCGTAGTACTTATAGTCGGCAGTCAGGTTCGCATACTCGCTGCCATAGCGCACGTACATGCTGTAGGCACGGGTGCTAACGTCCTCAGTGATACTCCAGATGAAAGCGTTTTCGCCAACGTAGGAGCAATATCCATTTTCGTATGCTTGCCCAACAGGCAACACAGAAAAGCCGAAAGTATTCGGACCGTTGCGGTTGTTAATCCAACCACTCTGAGACCTGAGAAACATGCCGGCAGTCGATTGCCCTCTCACTGCTGTGAACAAAGCTTTCCATTCTTCATTGCTGGGCAGATGCCAGCCCGACGGGCAAATGCCCTGGACTTTTGCGGGCAGGGAGCAAGTCTTGCCGTGGCCGCAGTCCTGCGGATTATCCGCATCGTTCGCCAATTTCACCGAGTCAATTGCCGCGGCCCAGGTGTACAGGCGACCGGCTACATCGCATTTTTTCGCATCATCGTTGTAGCACCTGCTTTTGCCTCTGAGACTCGGGGTCTTTACGCTGTCGGCATAGTTCAAGTTTTCAGCCATCCAGGTCTGCTCACCAATCTTAACCGTCTTATAAACTTTACCATCGCGAGAGTCCGTAATAGAATCATACTCTATTTTTGGATTCAGGCGCAATTCTTTCGGTACATCCCAACTCCAGCCTTCTAAATCCACCGAACTGCTGGAACCAGGCACAACAGATGTTTCCGCCTTAATGCAACGGACTGAAAATGCATGTATTTTGAGATTGAAATCTATTTCCGCTTTGTCACTAGTATTGCCCAAAACATAATTTTCATAGCCCAAATACATATAGTATGCACTAGATTCACTGTACGCCGTTAGACTCCAAAAATATGCTGAGATACCCACACCAGAATACGGCCCACCATCCTCCCAGCGACCTCCCGGAAGCGCAGAGAAGGAATAATCATCCGTGCCATTTCCGTCAAAACCATCATTGTCTTTAGGCCATCCCGTTTTTGATTTGAGGACCTTTCCCGCTGTAGATCCCCCACTCGCCGCTGCAAGCAAAGTTTCCATTTCTTTTTTTGTCGGCAACCGCCAATCCGTCGGGCAGACATTCTTTGCTGTCGCCCAATCGTAAAGCGGGCCATACTTGACACAATTCGAATCGACATCATCATAACAATGGGAACCTTCAGCTTTGTATTTCAGATTTTCCGCCATCCAAACCTGATTACCGATTTTCACCGTTTTGTACGTATTGTTGTCACGAAGATCCTTAAGCGTATTCTTTTCCGCATCGTAAATACTGTTAGAAGAACTAGACGATAAGGAAACCGAGCTAGAAGATGATCCAACAATCTCATCGGCCTCTCCCTTGATGCAACGGATGCTATTACCATCTCCTTTATGAGCCACACTCTCTTTATATGCAAAATCACTCGAATATTCGAATGGCGTATAAAAAACAGTATATTTGCCGTATTCAACAGTACTCCAAAATCCTGCATTAAGACCAACACGATAAGAAAGTCCATCAACCTTATCGAAGTAACCGGTCGGAATCACCGAGAAACCGACACTATCCGTGCCGTTACCATTATCATACCAACCCCTCTGCGACTTAAGAACCGTTCCCGCATTTTCACCAGCCGCATCAATTAAAGCATTCCATTCCGTTGTGTCCGGCAAATGCCATCCATCCGGACAAATTCCCTGCACTTTTTTAAGGAAAGGACAAGTCGTGTAATCTCCACATTTCATTCCAGCATTGAAAAATTTCACAGAATCAATCGCGGCGGCCCACGAGTACAACCGACCAGCGACATTGCACTTTTTGGAATCTTTGTCATAGCACCAGCTATTCCCTTTAAGACTTGGCGTTTTTACGCTATCCGCATAATTCAAGTTTTCAGCCATCCAAACTTGATTGCCAATCTTCACAGTCTTGTAAACTTGTCCATCACGACTGTCTATAATAGAATCGTATTTAATATTCGAGTTCAGATAAGATTCTTTCGGAAGACTCCAATCAAAATACTCAGAACTGTCACTGGATCCTTCGCGGCTGTCGCTGCTCAGAACGTTTTTGGAGGAGGACGAGTTCAAGGTCACTGAGCCTGCCGAAGTGACCGAACTACTAGACGTTCCCGGAACAGTGTCCGAGGCGACATTCTCAGCAAACTTTTCGACAACCGTTTCAAACGCAGAGACTTCATCTGAACCGCCCCACTTTTCAATGTTCTTGTTAACGTTTGCAAGTTCTCCATTTTTGTCGGCAGTCGCTGCCCATTCCGCAATTTCCGTTTTCGTTTTATCGTCATCCCACGAACCGTCTTTCGCAATGTCCGCGGCAACATCGTTCACGCGTTCAACAAGCTTTGCGACTTTCAAATCCGATTGCATCATCACACTCACGGCAAGCAATGCCGCGTTGTCATCGCCTTTTTCCAAGATGTTCAGGTCTTCGGACAACGCAAATTCACCATCTTTCGCTTTCACGCTAAACGCGGCGAGCACTTCTTTTTCGGCCTGCGTTTTCGCTTCTGCAAAAGACATTTTCTCTTCGGTCACAAGATTCATTACGCGTTCGTATTCCAGTTGCGTGAGCAAGTTGATGTTCACGTTCTTGCGGTCTTTCAGGTCGGTCAATGCATGGAGCGTGAGCTTGTCTGAAGACTTCTTGCCAGTAACTTCGTTGAAGTAATAACCCTTCACTTCGAACGCGGCACACGTCGAAGACAAATTAACGTCCTTGACTTCAAAGTCACCCTTGTCGCTCTTGACGCTACCCGAGAATTTTTCGTCGGTCAGTTCCATCGTTTGGCAATCAATGCCCTGCACCGTCACGGCGGAACCCTTTGCAAACGGGCCCTTCTGCGTGAGTCCCGCTACATTCAAATCCGCGATGATTCCCGCGTCTTCCGTGGTGCCACCAGCAGTCTTATCGCTGTCGGAGCACGCCACCACAAAAGCCGAAGCCAAGGCAAATGCCGTAGCTTGAACAAACACACCCTTGATGATCCCAAGCATTCTCGTCCTCACTTTTCCAACTCCTCTTCATTTTCAAATTTTTCTCTGTGATCCAGCCGTTCGCTCAGCGGAAAGAACTGCAAGTTCAAGCGATAGACTTGTTCCGTCTCATCGTCTTCGCTGGCAATCGCCACAACGCGGCGGCGAAAATCCGCAATTTCCTTGCGAATGCGTTCGTATGCCTGACGCGTAATTCCCATGGTCACGCCCGACATGTCGCGTTCCGAAAGCGGCAAGTCCAAAGCCTTCACCGCGAACTCTCCCATCTGGCGTTGCATATTGCGAGCCGCCACCGGCACCGCATCCACGGGACCCATCGAAAGCGACTTGTCCGTTTGGCTGTAGTTTCCGTTCTTGTCCTTCTTCAAGAGGCCAGACTTCACCAAAAAATCGAGCGTCTCGGAAACTTCCGCTGCCGAAATCTTTTGTTTGCAAACATGCGCCATTTCGAGCGGTTTCGCCCCCGGCATGTGCGGAGCAATTTCACGCAGCACGGGATTCTTCCACGACTTGAAATAATCG
>Ga0129307_1000714_pt1 | contig 46733 bp, 40 predicted proteins | sample P1105metagenome_FD_94437 | JGI IMG/M metagenome (GOLD analysis project Ga0129307, IMG submission 94437) | Capybara group fecal microbial communities from Wisconsin, USA - P1105 metagenome | ecosystem: Host-associated > Mammals > Digestive system > Large intestine > Fecal | place: USA: Wisconsin...
TTCCAAAAGCGTATGACGTATGACGTCTGACCTATGACGAAGGGGGTGTTGCACAGAACGTGCAACACCCCCTTTTTTTCATGGGAACCTGGTTCCAGGTTCCTTCCTTCGTCCAGTGACCAGGGACAAGTGACCAGTGACAGGGCCGCCGGAGGTTCCGGCGGCCTTTCCATTCGGAAGGAAAACGCTCAAAGCGTTTTCCAACCTAAAGAAGTCCATGCATCTTCCCCAGCTTCTGGATCTGGTCCAGGGAATAATGGGTGATCCGGGAAATGGTCGCCATGGGGACCTTTTCTTTCAGCATAGCAACAATGTTGGCTTCCCGTTCTTCCTGTTTACCTTCAAGACGGCCTTTTTCAAGGCCTTGTTCTATCCCCTTTTCCAAGTTCTTTCTCGCAATGGCGTGTCCGATACCGCACATGGTCTCCGCCTCCTTTTTCATCTCAACGGTCATAGGAATATCATATTCCCGTTCCAGGATTTCTTTCTTTACGTCAGGGTCCATTTCTGTGGACAAGAGGACGCTGAGCAGGTGGATGATATCTTCCTGCTTTCTGTCCGGCTGTCCCAGGCAAATCAGCATCATGGACACCATATCATAATTCATTTTATCATATTTGGCTTGTCCCACCAAATTTTCCTCTTTCATACGGAATGCAGTCAGGGTGTTCTGCTTGGATTTCGGCGGGTCCAGACAGACCCAGAGAGAATAGACTTTCTGGAGTTTCTGGTAGTCAGAATTCTGGAAAACAATCCCTTTCTGCCGGGACAGGAGCCTTCCACAGTAATAGGCAGCCCGCTTTAGCAGGGGATAACCAGGACTCCAGGTATCTTGGCTCTCCACATTGATGAAAATCTGTCGGGATTCGCTGCCATTGGGGGTACGTGCTGAAAACAGGATGTCAAAATTCACATTCCCTTCCGTGATGCTTTTGTCCGCCGTATTTTCGCCTCTGATGCGTCCGGGGTCCTGGACATCTTGATCCACAGCGACAGAACAGACGGCAGGTGTACCTTCCAGACAGAGAAGCAGTTCGGAAATGGAACAATGCTCGTATTCTGGAAGGCATCCCTGGAGAATGTGGGCCAAAATGATTTTGTTGGCCAGGAGCCGACAGCAGGCTGCGTCTAAGGCTTGTTCTTCCTGCCACGTGCCCAGATCCAGGGCAACAGTGGTAGCGTTTTTCATGGGATCACCATCTTTCTGTTATTTTTGCAAAGGTCCAATAGTGATACCATTCGTCAGAAAAAAAGGACTTCCTCCCTGGGTAGAAAAAGACCGTCATTAAGTGCAAAAAAGTGTTGTGAAGGGAGGAAAAGAAGTCAGAAACGGCCCAGGGGCCTGGAGACGTCAGCTTTTGTTCGAATTAGATGCAGGTCCGTCCTGCTTATCGCGGGTCAAGCTGGCGTCTGACTTCTAAAAGGTCCGCAAGGGCCGGTCTGACGTCTGACCTATGACGAAGGAGGTGTTGTACGTTCTATGCAACATCCCCTTTCCACCATACTGTTTCCATTTTAATTACAATAGTGCTATAATCAGGGTGTCTTTTAAGACAACTAACCTATTGGGGGTGTCATAAATGAAGCCTGATTACAAGAATTGGTTTCCTGCTAAATTTGTGTACCAAAGGGTAAGGAAGGCCCTAATCCCGCTGTTTCTGGCCATTGTTTTTGGGGCCATGGGGGTGGGTGGTCTTCCGGTTCCCATCCGTCTGGTGATGATTTTCTGTTTTACCATGGCTGCAGTCTGGTTTGGCTATGGGGCCTGGGAGCTGTGGTTGGCCCGGAAGGCCATGGATCTTACGGACTCCCGTTCCCTGGCCTGGAAAATCGTCAAGGGGGTGGCTTCTTATGTGGAACTGCCGCCCAAGGGCAAATGCTTGGACATTGGCTGCGGTAGCGGTGCCCTGACCCTTGCGGTGGCCAAATCCCATCCGGATGCGGTGATCATCGGAACCGACCCCTGGGATCCCAAAGTGACACCGGATGTGAACCAGAAGCTCTGCCAGGACAACGCCAAAGCAGAAGGGGCAAGCCATGTGGTATTCATGTACGGCATTGCCCAGAAGGTGGAATTTCCCGACAACACATTCGATGCGGTGATCAGCAATTATGTCTATCATCATGTGCGGGGCATGGACCGTGTGGACACTATCCTGGAAGCTCTGCGGACCCTGAAGCCGGGAGGGGTCTTTGTAATCCACGACCTGATGACCAAAGGGTTTTACGGGGACCGGGACATCCTGTTGAAACGAGTGCTGGAAAGCGGCTGCCGGGAAGCCCGGCTCATCCCCACGGACAATGGTTTGTTCATGACCAGGAAAGAGGCGTCCAGGGCCATACTCACCGGGTCCTGCCTGCTGGTGGGGAGAAAGTGAAAAGCAGGGGCCTGACAAGAAATCAGATACGGCCCAGAGGGCCTGGAGTCGGTATAAAAAGAAGTCAGATGTCAGCTTTTGTTCGGCTTAGATGCAGGTCCGTCCTGCTTATCGCGGGTCAAGCTGGCGTCTGACTTCTAAAAGGCCCGCAAGGGCCGGTCTGACGTCTGACCTATGACGAAGGGGGTGTTGCACAGAACGTGCAACACCCCCTTTCCTTCGTCCAGTGACCAGGGACAAGTGACCAGTGACAGGGCCGCCGGAGGTTCCGGCGGCCTGTCCATAGAAATGGAGAAACTTGACAATCCCCATCCCCCTACGCTATACTTAACCTGTTCTATACATGGAAGGGTGGCCGAGCGGTTTAAGGCACCAGTCTTGAAAACTGGCGATCCTGCAAGGGACCGTGGGTTCGAATCCCACCCCTTCCGCCATTTATTTTACTGGACAACGGCAACAGTTCGATATTGTTCAAAGCCTACTGGAAACAAGGTGTAGCGGGCTTTCACAGTAATCGGAAACGTTTCCCGTTGTTCTTTTTTATACCCCCTTCTGCGCACTTTTTGCGCATTTTGTATGATGCTGGCTGGGACGCGCCTTCGGCTTGTCCTTGCCTCTCCTCTTTTTTTTTCTGGCAAGGAGGGTCTAGGATGGAAAAAAAAGCGATCTATCAGCTGTTGGAAGAAGAGGGGATCCCCTTTGCCGTGACGGAACATCCGCCGGTCTTCACCATGGAGGGAACCCATGCCCTTTGTCTGCCGTATCCGGATGATCTGGCCTGCAATCTCTTTGTGCGGGACGATAAAAAACGGTTTTACGGATTGCTTTCCCTGAAGGGGGAGGGACACTTGGATCTGAAGGCGTTCCAGAAAAGCCAGGGGCTCCGGCGGCTGTCCCTGGCTTCTCCGGCAGATCTGGCGGCTTTCCTGCAGCTGGCTCCCGGCTCCGTGACTCCCTTCGGGCTCCTCAACGATGCCCGGCATCGGGTGGAATTCTTCCTGGACCGGCGGTTCCTGGAAGGAGCGGGTCGGATCGGGATCCATCCCAATGAGAATACGGCGACGGTCTGGCTGGCGGCAAGGGATTTGCTGCGGCTTTTGGAAGAGCAGGGGACCACTGTCCATGTAGCGACCCTGCCTTTGGTGGACAACGGGGGGCAGCAGGCATTATAATAAAAGAATAGGAAAAATCGAGAGAAAGAGCAGGTGGCAATCGTGGATCTGGTGGATAAGCTGAAGGAATATTCCGTTCTGACGGAAGAGGAATATAAAGAACTTCTGCTGACGGAAGACCCGCTGCTCCGGGCCAAGCTGTTCCGGGGAGCCCAGGAGGCCATGAATTTCGTGTTCCACCGGAAAGTGTATTTCCAGGGGGTCCTGGAATTCACCAACCACTGTCCCCAGAACTGCCTGTTCTGCCAGCGCCGGGCGGAAAACAACGACCTGCCTCGGTTCCGGCTGAACTGGGAACAGATCCGGGGCGCCTGCGGCTTGGGGTACGAACTAGGCATCCGGTCCTTCCTGCTCCAAGGGGGAGAGGATCACTACTATACGGATATGATCATGTGCAATCTGCTGCGGAACCTGCAGCAGCAGTTCCCGGACTGCGCTCTGGGGCTTTCCATCGGGGAACGGAGCCGGCAGTCCTACCATCGGCTCCATCAGTCTGGGGCCCAGCGGTATTTCCTCAGCTTCCAGACGGCGGATCCCCTGCATTTTTCTCGGCTCCATCCGCCCACCCATGCTCTGTCCACCAAGATTGCTTGTGTGAATGATCTGAAGGACCTGGGATTCGAAACGGATACCGGCTTCCTGGTGGGGGCCCCCTACGAACAGACGGAATATCTAGTCCGGGACCTGACCTTGCTCCAGGAACTGGCACCCCATTCCATCACCCTGACGCCCTTCCTGCCGGAAGATGGTACGCCTTTCCGGCAGCAGGACCGGATGGCCCTGGAAGAATACCTGCGGCTGACAGCGGTGCTGCGGATCCTCTTCCCCCGGGCCAATATCGTGGCTCCCTGGTCCCTCCGGCGGATCCATGCCCACGGGCAGATCCTCAGTGTCCAGAGCGGGGCCAATGTGCTGCGGATGCCCATGGCGCCTCCGGCCGATCCCGGTGACCTGGACCGCAGCGCCCAAAAGAAGATGCTCCACACGGTGGAAGTCATGTACCGGTACTTGAAGAAATACGGCTATTCCCTGACCCCGGGCCGGGGAGATTCCCTGCTGTATCCCAACCGGGTGGAAGATCCCCAGCCGGTGGAACAGGGACCGGTAGCCTCGGAAGAGACGGAACCCACCGAAAACAATTGAAAAGAAAATCAAGATATGTTGTTTTAACAACATATCTTTTTTAATTCCTCCAGTATACTAACAACTGTAAGGAAACAACGATCAAAATCGGTCAATGGTCAAAGGCCGATGGAAAGGACCTGTCCCAAGGCCAGGCCCTGCTGATTGGGAAAAATAAAATCATCATACAATGGAGGAAACGAAAATGGAAAATAACAAGAAAATCACGGGCGATATGCTGGTCGGCAAGATCTGTGCGGAATATCCGGAAGCCATCCCGGCTCTCCAGGCTGTGGGGATGCACTGCCTGGGCTGTCCTTCTTCTCAGATGGAATCCCTGAATGACGCGGCCTTTGTCCATGGGCTGGATCCGGAAAAAGTAGTGGCTGCGGTGAACGCTGCCCTGGCGGAAGACTGAGAGGAGGGGAGACCATGAGCGCGTTTCTGGGACCCATCCATCACTGGCTGTACGGCAAGATCCAGCTCCAGGAAGCCATCATCGCCCGGATTGCTGCGGAAGCAGAACAGAAAGGCTGGAGTACCGGGGAGAAACCGGCAGCGGATTATGTAAAAGAAGAGACTCGTCCCCTGGACGAACTGATCGATACCATGAATATCCATGGCTGGCTCCAAAATCGGATCCACGATGCGGAAGGCCGCTATGCTCAGCTGGTTTCCGCCCTGCTCCACCACAATGAAGGGCTGCTGCCGGATCTGGAAACCATTGCCCGGGAGGCAGGCCGGGATCGGGCTTTGCCGGCGGACGCCGATGCTTCTGCCATCTACCGGGCCTTTGAAGACGCTTTCCTGAACGGGATGCCCTGCGACCGGGTGAACCAAGTGACGGATCAAGATCCCGACGCCTTCACCTGGGACCAGACCGATGACCTCCACGGGGGTTTCTGGCAGGAAGCGGATGTGAACCCGGCAGTGTACTATGACCTGCGGGATGCCATGATGGCAGGGATGCTGGAAAAGACCGGCTACACCCTGGAACAGGAAGACCACACCCATTATGTGCTCCGTCCCAAAGCCGCCTGAAGGAGGGAACCATGAGCTACAGTATTGAGTTGATGAAAGAAGAACATCACAATATCAGTCGGATGCTGGAAGTGATCCGTCAGGCCTGTATCGGGATCCTGGAACTGTCCCCGGTGGAGGTGGGGGATTTCCGGGAGATGGTGGACTTCATCCGGAACTATGCGGATAAGCACCATCACGGGAAGGAAGAAAAGTTCCTGTTCCCGGTGATGGTGCAGAAGCTGGGCCGGGTGGCGGATAACCTGGTGACCCATGGGATGCTGGTGGAACACGACCTGGGCCGGGACCATGTGATGAGCCTGGCTACGGCCCTGGACGACTACGAAAAGGATCCCAAGACGGAATACAAACTGGATATCCTCACAGAAGCCATGGGCTACGCCCGGCTGCTGAAACGCCATGTGGAAAAAGAAAACAATGTGGTGTACACTTTTGCCGAGAACCAACTGGCTGCGGAAGACCTGGCAGCCATCGATGCCAAGAGCCGGAAGTTCGAGGAAGAAGAAAAGGCCAAAGGGGTCCAGGACCATTATCTGGCTATGTTGGAAAAAATGGAAAAGAAGTATCTGTGACAGACAGGAGAGGCTGTTGCATGCGTGAAAATCATACGCATGCAACAGCTTTTTTTCTTGACTCTCCAACCGTTATAAGGTTTACTGTATAGGTGAACCTTATTGCGGAGGAGAGTTTTTTTATGGAAATCGATGCGACCCGGGGCAGTGTGTGGAAGACCATGGGGCGATTCGCCCTGCCCTATCTTTGTTCTTATTTCCTGCAGACCCTGTACGGGATGGCGGATCTGTTCATCATCGGCCAGTTCGAGGGAGCAGCCAGTATCACGGCTGTTTCCATCGGCAGCCAGGTGATGCATATGGTGACGGTGATGCTGGTGGGCCTGGCCATGGGGACTACCGTGACCATTGCCCAGGCCGTGGGCGGCGGCAAACGGGAACAGGCAGCCTGGGCCACTGGGAACACCGTTACCCTTTTCCTAGGGTGCAGTCTGGTCCTGGCGGCTCTCCTTACGTTCCTGGCTCAGCCCATAGCAGCCCTGATGCACACCCCGGCGGAGGCCATCCCCGGCACGGTGGATTATTTGGTCATCTGTTTCCTGGGGATTCCCTTTATCACCGCTTATAACATCATCAGTGCCATCTTCCGGGGATTGGGGAATTCTCGGAGTCCCATGATCTTCATCGCCATTGCCTGCGCCGTCAATATTTTCCTGGACTATCTCTTTATGGGTGTCTTCCAGATGGGGCCGGCAGGGGCTGCCCTGGGGACCACTCTGTCCCAGGCCGTCAGCGTAGCCATTTCCGTTTGCATGATCCGCTGGTACCATCTGGGCATCAGCCTCCGGAAAGAACACTTGGAACCCCAGAGGGAAGTGATTTGGAAGCTGCTGCGGATCGGGGTTCCCATCGCCCTCCAGGATGGCTTCATCCAGGTGGCTTTCCTGGTGATCACCGTCATCGCCAATGAACGGGGGATCACCGACGCCGCAGCGGTGGGCATCGTGGAGAAGATCATCAGCTTCGTATTCCTGGTGCCTTCCTCCCTCCTGAGCACCGTTTCCGCCCTGGGAGCCCAGAATATCGGTGCCCACAAGCCGGAACGGGCCCGGGCCATCCTGCAGGATGCCCTGAAAGCAGCTGCGGCCTTCGGGATCTTCATGATCCTGGTGATGCAGCCGGCGGCTCCTTATTTCGTAGGCGCCTTCACCCGGGAGCCGGCTGTCATCTGTGCCGGAGCCCCCTATCTCCGGGGCTATATCGTGGATACCCTGTTTGCGGGGATCCACTTCAGCTTCAGTGGATTTTTCTGCGCCTGGGGCCGGTCGGAATTTTCCTTTATCCACAATGTGATCTCCATTGTCCTGGCCCGGATCCCTCTGGTGTACGCCGCCAGCAAAGCGTTCCCGGATACCTTGCTGCCCATGGGCCTGGCCACGGCCGGCGGATCCCTGGTTTCCGTACTCATCTGTCTGGGACTGTTCCGGAAGCTGGCAGGAAGAGACAAGAGGGAGGGATAAAGACCTCCCCAGCTTTTTACAAAAGAATACTGTATTCTTTCTTGGTTGTCCGTATTTAAAATACAAAAGTATCTTAAATACGGACTTTGTGTATAAAGTCATTTGACATATCCACTAAAAAAGAGTAAAATCATCCACATACTCTATCACTCTAAAAAGGAAGTAATGTTTCCAGAGGACAATGCCTCTTGACCATGGTAAGCGGAGATTGACCGGATGCAGAGACTTTCTACGGAGAATCAAAAGGAGAACTAGATCCAAATGGGGGGCTGTACAATGGAAGAGAATTTGCGGGACCTGCCGCAGCGGCAGGGCATGTATGATCCGGCCAACGAGCACGATGCCTGCGGCGTGGGTTTCATCGTCAACATCAAGGGAGAACGGTCCTATGATATCGTCTACGATGCCCTGGACATCCTGGAGAACCTGAAGCACCGGGGCGGCGAAGGGGCCGACCATAAAAGCGGGGACGGGGCCGGGATCATGGTCCAGATCCCCCATGCTTTCCTGAGCCGGGAATGTGCCGTTTTGGGGTTCCAGCTGCCCCCGGAAGGCCAGTATGGGGTGGGGATGATCTTCGCCCACCGGTACGATGCTTTCCTGGAGAAACAGAAGGCAGCCTTTGAAGAAATCGTCCGGGAAGAAGGACAGACCGTCCTGGGCTGGCGGGAAGTGCCCGTGGATGACACCTGCATCGGGGAAACGGCGGCTTCGGTCCGTCCCCGGATCATCCAGGTGTTCATCGGACGGAGCCGGGACCTGCAGGATTCCATGGATTTCGAACGGAAGCTCTATGTGATCCGGCGTCTGGCAGAAAAACGCATCACCCCGGCCAGCAAGAAAATGGGGTCGGATTTCTACATTGCCAGCCTGTCCAGCCACACCATCGTCTATAAAGGGATGCTCACGGCCACCCAGATCCGCCATTTCTACCTGGATCTGTCCGACCTGGATTTCACCAGCGCCATGGCTCTAGTCCATTCCCGGTTCAGCACCAACACCTTCCCCAGCTGGGCCCGGGCCCATCCCAACCGGTATATGATCCACAACGGGGAGATCAACACCATCCGGGGCAACACCAACTGGCTGAACGCCCGGGAAGGCAAAGCCCATTCCCCGAAGTATCCGGAACTGGACAAGGCCTTTCCGGTGGTGGATGCCACCGGCAGTGATTCTTCCATGTTCGACAACTGTCTGGAATACCTGTACATGTCCGGCCATTCCCTGGCCCATGCCATGATGACCATGATCCCGGAACCCTGGGAAAAGGATCCCCTCATGAGCCAGGAGAAAAAGGACTACTATCGCTACCAGAGCTTCATGATGGAACCCTGGGACGGGCCGGCGGCCATCTGCTTCTGCGACGGCACCCGGATCGGCGGCATGCTGGACCGGAACGGCCTGCGCCCGGCCCGGTACTGCATCACCAAAGACGGACGGGTGGTCCTGGCTTCGGAAGTGGGGGCTGTCCGCCTGGACCCCAAAGAGGTGCTTTCCAAGGGCCGCTTGGAACCGGGGAAGATGCTGCTCATCGATACGGAGCAGAAACGGATCGTCCCGGATGCTGAAGTGAAGCATATCATGGCTTCCGCCCATCCTTATGGCCAGTGGTGCCAGGAACACCTGGTGGATCTGCCGGACCTGATGGAGGAAGCGGGGGACGCCGGTCCGGAAAAAACGAAGCCGGAGGCTCTCCTGGAACAGCAGCAGGCTTTTGGCTATACCAAGGAAGATCTGGCCCAGATCCTGGTACCCATGGCCCGGACGGGGAAGGAACCAGTGGGCGCCATGGGGGTGGACTGCCCCCTGCCGGTGCTTTCCGAACAGCCCCAGATGCTCTACGATTATTTCCAGCAGAATTTCGCCCAGGTCACCAATCCGCCCATGGATGCCCTCCGGGAAAGCATCGTCACTTCCACTTCCGTGATGATCGGCAATGTGGCCAACATCATGGACCCGGATGAAAAAGGGACCTATGCCCTGGCCGTGGAACGGCCCCTTCTGACCAACGAAGAGATGGCGGTGATCAAGAGCCAGAAAAACGAGAAGCTCCGGGCGGTGACCCTGTCCCTGCTGTATCCCGTCAGCGAGGGAGCCAAGGCCATGGAAAAAGCCATCGATGGGCTGTGTGCCGATGCCCTCCAAGCCATCCAGAGCGGGGCCAATATCCTGATCCTTTCTGACCGTGGGGTCAGCCCGTATCTGGCTGCCATCCCGGCCCTTCTGGCCACGGCCGCGGTCCACAACTTCCTCATCAAAGAGACCGTCCGGTCCGATGTGGGGCTGATCCTGGAATCCGGGGAACCTCGGGAGATCCACCATTTCTGCACCCTGATCGGCTATGGCATCACTGCCGTCAATCCCTACCTGGCCCTGGATACCCTGAAGGACCTGGCGGAACACCACAAGATGGCCGGCGTCACGGGAGAAGAAGCCCAGGAAAACTACCTGAAGGCTGCTGTAGCCGGCATCCAGACCGTCATGTCCAAGATGGGGATCTGCACCGTCCGCAGCTATCACGGCGCCCAGATCTTCGAAGCGGTGGGTATCAACAAAGATGTGATCAATAAATATTTCGTCCATACCCCTTCCCGGATCGAAGGGCTGGGGCTGGAAGAAATCGCCCGGGAAACGGAGATGCGCCACAGCCAGGCGTTCCAGGGCAAGAAGGGACTGGCCGAAGGGGACATCTATGCCTATAAGAAAAACGGGCCGGAACCCCATATCCTGGATCCGGAAGCCATCGCCCTGCTCCAGAAGGCCTGCCGGACGGGAGACCAGGAAGCCTACCGGCAGTTTGCGGACAAAGTGGACAACGGGCCTCTGTTCCGCCTCCGGGATCTTCTGGAATTCGACTATCCGGACGGCTGCAGCATCCCGGTGGAAGAAGTGGAACCAGTGGAATCCATCGTCAAACGGTTCCGCACCGGGGCCATGAGCTACGGGGCCCTCAGCAAGGAAGCCCATGAATGCATCGCCATTGCCATGAATCGGCTGGGTGGCCGGAGCAATACCGGCGAAGGGGGCGAAGATCCCGAACGGTTCACCCCGCGCCCTGATGGCAGCAATCCCAGCGACGCCATCAAACAGGTTTCCACCGCCCGTTTCGGGGTGACGGGGAATTACCTGGTGAACGCCGACGAACTGCAGATCAAATTCGCCCAGGGTGCTAAGCCGGGGCAGGGAGGGAATCTCCCTGGGAACAAGGTGGATCCGGCCATCGCCCACACCCGCCATTCCACCCCGGGGGTTTCCCTGATCTCTCCTCCGCCCCATCATGACATCTATTCCATCGAAGATCTGTCTGAACTGATCTACGATCTGAAGAACATCAATAAGAAAGCGGAAATCAGCGTGAAGCTGGCTTCCTGTTCCGGGGTGGGGACCATTGCTGCCGGGGTGGTGAAGACCAAAGCGGACAGCATCACCATCTGCGGCCATGGGGGCGGCACGGGGGCAGCCCCCCGCACCAGCATGCGCCATACGGGCCTGCCCTGGGAAATGGGCCTTTCCGAAGTCCAGCAGACCCTTTTGATGAACCGGCTCCGGGACCGGGTGAAGCTGTCCGTGGACGGCAAGCTGCTCACCGGCCATGATGTGGCCATCGCTGCCCTGTTCGGCGCCGAGAACTTCGACTTCTGCACCGGACCGCTCATTGCCCTGGGCTGCCGGATGATCCGGGTCTGCAACCTGAACACCTGCCCCTACGGCATCTGCACCCAGAAGCCGGAACTGCGGAAGAACTTTGCCGGCAAACCGGAACATCTCATCAACTATATGGAATTCGTGGCTCAGGACCTGCGGGAAATCATGGCCCGTCTGGGCTTCCATACGGTGGAAGAGATGGTGGGCCGCTATGACCGGCTGAAGCAGAAGGAGAACATCGCCAACTGGAAAGCAGCGGGGGTGAGCCTGGAAAAACTCCTGTTCCGGCCCCATACCGATCCTGCCCAGGCCCATCATTTTGCGGTGCCCCAGGATCACCAGATCGAACAGACCCTGGACCAGGGCAAACTGGTGCGGATGTGCCGTCCGGCCCTGGAAGAGAAGAAACCCATCCGGGCTCGGCTGCGCATCGACAACACCAACCGGGTCACCGGGACTTTGTTGGGCAGTGAGATCTTCCGACGCTACGGAGAAGAAGGGCTGCCCGCCGATACCATCCAGCTTTCCTTTGTGGGCAGCGCCGGCCAGAGCTTCGGGGCGTTCATTCCCCAGGGGCTGACCTTGCGCCTGGAAGGGGATGCCAATGACTATCTGGGGAAAGGGCTCTCCGGGGGCAAGATCGCCGTATTCCCGCCGGCAGCAGCAGATTTCGTCCCTTCCGAGAACGTGATCATCGGCAATGTGGCCTGCTTCGGCGCTACCAGCGGGGAAGTCTACATCAATGGCCGGGCCGGGGAACGGTTCTGCGTCCGCAACAGCGGTGCCACGGCGGTGGTGGAAGGCATCGGTAACCACGGTTGTGAATACATGACCGGCGGCACGGCGGTGATCCTGGGACCTGTGGGCCAGAATTTCGCTGCCGGGATGTCCGGGGGAACGGCCTATGTGCTGGATCTGGACGAAGCCTGCTGCAACCAGGGGATGGTGAACCTGGAAGCGGTGGCGGAACCGGCCGAACAGGAAAAGCTCCGGGATATCCTGGTCCGCCATGGTATCATGACCGGCAGCCCTCTTTCCCGGGAACTGCTGGCCGACTGGGAGCATGCAGTACAGCGCTTCACCCGGGTCATCCCTCGGGACTATGAAGAGATGCAGCAGCTGATCCAGAAATACCGGGAAGAAGGATACGAAGAGAAAGAAGCCCTGGAACGGGCCTTTCAAGAGAAAATAGGGTGAAAAAGGGGGGTGTGAAAAAATTCACACCCCCGGTCACTGGTCTCATGTCACTGGTCACTGGCTGATGGAAAGAACCCGTGGCTGACGGGTTCTTTCGAATCAGACACAGGACTGTGCTTTTCTTTTAATCCGTTGCTTGTCCAGAGTTCTTCTGGAGAGGCAAGGACAAGCCAAAGGCGCGTCCGAGCCAGTATCATACAATGAAAGGCAGCCGCAGCCCGGCTGCCTTCCTTCGTCCAGTGACTAGTGACCAGTGGCCAGTGACGGGGCCGTGAAAAAATGATTCTTCATTTTTTCACGGCCCCCTTTTCCATGCTATAATGGACCCAGTAACACCATTTGGACGGGAGGTATTGGAACAGCATGACAGACGATCCACGTTTTGCCAAACAGCTCCAGTTCATTTTGGAACTGGATAAGGAAAAGACCATTTTGCGCCAGACCCATCTCACCGGATACCGCCGGCAGGAAAACGATGCGGAGCATGCCTGGCATATGGCCGTGATGGCCTGTCTATTGAAGGAATATGCCAACGAGCCCTTTGATTTGGCCAAGACCCTTTTGATGATCCTCCTCCACGATGTGGTGGAGATCGATGCAGGGGACACGTTTGCCTACGATCCGGAAGGGGTGAAGACCCAACGGGAACGGGAGGAAAAGGCGGCGGACCGGATCTTCGGCCTGCTGCCGGAGGACCAGGCCCGGGAGTTCCGGGACCTATTCGAAGAATTCGACCGGGGGGATACCCCGGAAGCCCGGTACGCCCATGCCATGGACAATTTCCAGCCCATCCTGCTGAACGATGCCAATGACGGAAAGGACTGGCGGCTCCACCAGGTCCATCGGCAGCAGGTGGAAAGACGGAACGCCCGGACCCATGAAGGCAGCGAAAAGATCGGCCAGGCCGTCCAGGCCATCATCGACCGGAATGTGGCGAAGGGGAACCTGAAGCCGTAAAGCGGTGCAGAGGGAAGAGTGAAGAGGGAAGAGGAAAGAGTGAAGAGGGAAGAGGAAAGAGTGAAGAGGGAAGAGCGGGAGGGCGGTAATCAAACGGCCCCTTGCAGTGCCGGAGTGGCTGCACGCCGGCCCGCTTGCAAAAAAGTAAGGAGGAGAGTGCGTGAATAAGCGATGGATACCTGTTTTCTGCCTTTGCCTGATGGCCTTGACCGGCACAGCCTGTGCCCGGACCGCTGATCCTGTCGGGCCGAGTAAGGAGAAGCAGCCTTCGGTCCAGGAACCCTACCGTCCCCAGAAGGCGGAAGGCCCGGTAGGACTGGTGTGGGACTGGCAGGCTCCGGGAGAAAAGACGTCCACCCTGGCCAAAGAAAAGAAACTGCCGGGGATCAATGTGCTTTCCCCCAGCTGGTTCGTGCTCCGGGATGCGGAGGGGAATATCGACGTGAAAAATGCTGCGTTGGACTATGCGCCCCAGGCCCATGCCCAGGGGTACAGAGTGTGGGCGCTCATCACCAACGGCTTCGACCCGGAACGGACCCATGGCCTCCTGGACAATCCGGCCGGCCGGAAGAATGTGGCGGAAGGGATCCTGTCCCTGGCCAAACAGTACCAGCTGGATGGCATCAACCTGGATTTCGAGAACATCCGGGCAGAAGACAGCGACCGGCTGACGGATTTCGTGGGAGAGATCGCCGCTCCCCTGCAGCAGGCAGGGTATACGGTCTCCATCGATGTGACGGTGCCCTCGGACAACGGCAACTGGTCCCGCTGCTACGACCGGAAGGCCCTGGCGGGAAAAGTGGACTATGTGATGCTCATGGCCTACGATGAACACCATCGGCTGTCGCCCAAAGCCGGTTCCGTAGCCAGCCTGCCCTGGGTGGAGCAGGGCATCCGGAAGACCCTGGAAGAAGTGCCGGCGGAAAAACTGGTGCTGGGGATGCCCCTCTATATGCGGGACTGGAAGGAAGAAAACGGCAAAGTCAGTGCCCGGACCCTTTCTATGGACGGCGCCCGGAAGCTGATCGCTGAAAAGAATCTGGTACCTGCCTGGCGCAGCGAAGAGGCCCAGTATTATTTCGAATACCGGGAGCAGGGGGTGCTCCATCGGGTGTGGCAGGAAGACGCCCGGAGCCTGGCCCTGAAGAACGCCCTGATCAGCCGGTACGGCCTGGCCGGCAGCGCTTACTGGCGGAAGGGAATGGAAGAGACGGCCGTGTGGAGCGCCATGGAGAAGTGGAAAAACTGACCCAAATTGGGTATAATAGAAAGAGCCGCGCTGGGAGAGGCGTCGGCTTTTCTTTTTATTTGTCAAATTACTCTTATATCTTATGTGTTGGAGGCCATGATGAAACCCCAGAAATTACAGAAAATCCAAGATGCTGCACTATCCGTCGATCTCAATGGCAGCGCTGCGGACAAGGTCCAGGAACATGATCTGCAGATGCTGTTCGAAACCACTCCGGTGGAGGAACTGCTGAAGCCCATGAAGGGAAACAGCCGGAAATATCGGAAATACATCATCCAGCTGGGAAAACTTGACAAACGGTCCCCCCGGGTCCGGGAAAAAATCGTCCCCTTTGCCGTCGAACTGTACAAGGAAGGGGACCGGATCTACCGGGACATTGCGGCCTATACCTTCCAGGCTTTCCTGGGCCAGGTGTGCCGGAATGTGCAGCAGATCGTCGGGAAGGATCCGGAGGACATAAAAAAAATCAGCAAATACAGCCCAGAAGCCATGGCGGACCTGCTGCTGAAATATGGACGGATCTGCCAGAACAAAAAAGAGCCTTTCCGGCCCAATGCCCTGTGGATGGTGCTGGACATGGCCGAGATGCCCTATCCGGAAGGGAAGCAGCACCAGGCGGAAGCCCTGCTGAAGAAGAAGGAAAAAGAGATCCGGGAAGCCAGGGAAAACAAAGCAACCAAAGAGGCAAAAGAGACCCCAAAAAGCAAGGAAGCCAGAGGGGACCGGGAAACCAAAGAGACCCGGGAACCGGAAGCCTCTGCAGAAGCAACCCAGGAAGAGCCTGCTGCCCGGAAGAACCGGAACAGCCGGACCCGGGATAAGGCCGTCCGGAACCGGAACGGACGGGGAAAGAAGAGCGCCGTCCCGGAACCTGCCCTGGCAGCAGCCCCGGCAGAGGCTCCAACAGCGGCTGCCCCGGAAGCCCCGGGAACTCCGGTCCCCGCTCCGGCCCCGGAAGCCCCCACGGCCCCATCTGCCCCGGCATCTGCCCCGGCTCCGGAAGCGGCCATGGTTCCTGCAGGAATCGCCTCCGCTCCGGAAAACGCCGACGACGGACTGGAAACTTCGGAAGCAAAGCCCTTCACCACCTATGTGGGCCGGATCAATATCGTGGACAGCTTCTACAATTTCACCCCCATGGGCCTTTGGCAGGAGGGACAGTACCGGCCCCTTTCCAGCCAGGAAATCGATGCCCTGATCCCCAAAGCGGAACAGTATAAGAACATCAACCTGTGGTACAGTCTCCACAGCGACCAGAAATACATGGAAGAACACTTCCACGAAAATGACATCATCTTCCTGAAAATCGGCCCGGATACCCTGGTGGAAAACAAAGACGGCCAGGGGAACCTCCGTTCTACGGCTTATCGGGTCTTCTGTATCGATGCCCTGAAGGAAGGGCTCCTGGAATATCCCTACCAGGAAGGACTCTATACGGCGGTACCGGAAAAACGGCTCCTGGACCCGATTTCCAAAGATACGGTGCTGCGGCTCCAGGAAGAAAACCTCTTTGCCGGGGAACAGATCCTGATCCAGCTCCAGGACGGCTGGATCGCCGGTCCCTACGAAGTCCAGAAGAACAACCGGGTAGGCTTCTTTGTGGAAAATGCCGTGCCCGCCAACCAGTACCTGCTCACCGCCTGCCCGCCGGAAGCCTGGCAGCCCGTGGTCTTCACCCCGGCGGAAGGGACCTGGGCCAGCCGCCAGGAAAAAACGGAGTGGATCTTCTATCATCGGCTGCCTGGTACGGTTTCCCAATTGGTGGACCGTGCCCCGGATGAAGTCCTGCTCCGGAGCCTGGTGAAAAGCGCCCAGGTGGATTCCGGCGACATGGTGAAGCCGGAGATCTTGAAAAATTTCCTGGAACGGGAACAGGGCCAGCTGTTCAGCAACCTTCCCTCCGCCATCCGGAAACAGCGAATCCAGCGGCTGGAAGCCATCCTGGAAGGAGATAAGGCGGCCCGGGAAGGCTATGAAGAGGTGGGGGACTTCCTGTACCAGCATCTCCTGGACAATGTGAACAAACGGTGGGGGCAGGATTTCATCACAGCCCTCCTGGAACGGTATCCGGATATCTGGCAGGAACTGGGGAATGCCAAGGGCGTCTCTGCCCGGAACAAGAAAGCCCTGGCCCTGGTCCAGGAACGGCAGTCCCGCCAGGCTCCGCCCCAGACGGAAGAAGAACTGGCGGAACGGATCAACGGGATCCCTGCTTCCGGCAGCAACAACCGGAAATGCCTGGAATACCTGATCGCCTCCATCCAGAAAGAACGGCCCCAATACAGCCGGAACCTGATCCTGAATCTCTTGATCTGTGCCACCCAGGGCTTTTTGACGGTGTTTTCCGGTTCCCCCGGCAGCGGCAAGACTTCTTTCTGCAACCTTTTGGGAAAGGTGCTGGGGCTGACCCAGTTCGAGAGGAAAATCGGGCCCCAGGCGTTCATGAGCACCACCAACCGGTATATCCCTGTTTCCGTGGAGCGGGGCTGGACTTCCAAACGGGATCTGATCGGCTATTACAACCCCCTGACCAAGGCCTTCGATGAAAGCAACCGGGACGTCTATGACGGGCTGCGGCTGCTGGACTGGGAAAAACGCCATGGGATCCGGCAGTATCCCTATTACATCCTCCTGGATGAAGCCAATCTGTCCCCCATGGAATATTACTGGGCCGATTTCATGAATGTATGCGACGACTGGGATGAGGAACACACCCTCAACCTAGGCCATAATCATCGGTTCCAGCTGCCGGAGACCCTCCATTTCCTGGCCACCATCAACAACGACCATACTACGGAGACCCTTTCTCCCCGGTTGATCGACCGGGCTTGGATCGTCACCCTGCCCCATACGGAATTCGTCCCGAAGGTGGACGGAGGATTGGCCAATGGGGAGATCCAGCAGATCTCCTGGCAGCAGCTGAAGAGCCTCTTCGACGTGGCGCCTCGGGAAAGCTGCCAGCTGACCAGTGTGGAACAGAATGTCTACGACCGGGTGAAAGCCCGTCTGGCGGAACAGAACATCTACCTGAGCATGCGGATCGAGCTGGCTCTGCACCGGTACTGGCGGGTGGCTTCCCGTCTCATGGACCCGGAAGACCATATCCGGCCGGGGATCATCGCCTTGGACTATGCGGTGGCCCAGAAGGTCCTGCCCAAACTCAGCGGCAACGGGGCAGAATTCGAAAAATGGCTGGTCCAGTTCCGGGATGACTGTGCCAGCAACCGGATGGTCCAGAGTGCGGCTCTGCTGGATCAGATCTTAGAGTGGGGGAACCGGCGGATGAAGTTCTTCCAGTTCTTCCATTGAGGCGGCTATGGAGAACTCCATCCGTCTCCTGGAACAGAACGGTCCGGGGCTGCGGCTGCCGGTGACCGATCAGGCTCGTCCCTATTCCGCGGAACGGGTCCTGGCGGCAGCCGGCCATCCCGGGGTGCGGGAAAACCTCCACTATGATCTGGAGCTCCCCGCCGGCTGGGACTGTGCTTCCGTAGCAGTGGCGCTGAACGGAAAGCCGCTGAATAGTCTGTACGACCGGCGCCATAAGACCGTCCTGTTCTCCAACAATATCTTTGCCTACCATATGGGCCTGGTGGAACTAGAAATCACCCTCCAGCAGGAAGACGGCACAGGCAGCCGCTGGTATACCGACCTGCTGCCAGTGCTGATCCAGCCTTCTCTCCAGCAGCAGAACCTGAAAGCCATGCTGGAATTCATCTATGCCCACCAAAAGCCCCTGCTCCGGGAAAAGAAAAGCGATCAGGTGCAGGGGGGCGGCGATTTCCAGGATTTCCTTTCCCAGCTGACTTTGGCAGAGGAGATCCTCCAGGTGTATGAAGAGTGTTACGGCTATTTCAAGGCCAACTGCCGCCATACCCTGGAAACCGCTGAAGTGGTGGACTGGACGGAAAAAGTCCAGACGGTGAATGCCCATACCCTCCAGTACCTGGTCCGCCATCCGGAATACCTGAAGGAGGCCCCTGCCGGGATCCCCGTGGGGAACCGGCACTACCTGCCCGAAAAGCTCCTGATGACCCAGGACAAGATGAGCCGGGATGTCTATGAGAACCAGGTGGTCCTCAGCTTCCTCAAGCGGATGCTCTACGACATCGGGGAGGGGCGGAAGGAAATCCAAGACCAGCTCCAGGGGCTGGAACTGCCGGATACCCTGGAAAACGGCTATATCCTGTCTTCCCAGGTGCTCTATGAAAACGCGGCCCGGATGCTCCGGGGCTTCCTGGGACGGTGCGAAGAGGTGGAAGAACGGCTCCAGGAGATGTTCGTCTCCTACCAGCAGATCCTGCCTGTGACTTTGCTGGATGCCTTCCAGCTGCCGGTGCCTACGGAACCCTTTTTCCGGATCCCCCAGTATCACCGGATCTATCTGTGCATCCACCAGTGGCTCCAGAACACCTGCCACCATTTCCCCCGAGAGCAGATGCTGCTGAACCTGTATGAAAATACCTTCGTATTCGAAGTGTACTGCCTGGCCAAACTGATCTGCCAGCTCCAGGGAGCCGGGTACATCCTGGACAGACGCTGCCGGCAGCGCTACAGCCAGGGAGCACGGAACCTGTATGACCCTTCCGGCTACCAGAATGTGTTCCGCTTCCACAAGGGAGAAGAAATCCTGACCCTGTATTTCCAGCCGGTGATCACGGACCAGGCGGAAAACGCCGAAAGGGGCATCCATCTCTATCGGAACACCACCTATGCTTTCAAGGCCCTGGAAGAAGGCCATCATTACACCCCGGACTACCTGCTGAAATGGCGGGGGAGAGGGCGGGAGACATACCTGGTCCTGGATGCCAAGTACAGCTACAAGAAAAAGGTCCTCCAGGAGCTGATGCCGGAAATGGCCTATAAATATCTCCTCTCCCTGAGCCCCATGCCCTATGAGGAAGAAGGGGAAGAAGTGGCCGTTTCCATCCGGGGCCTGGAGATCCTCTACGGGCTCACCAACGGGGACCAGGAACTGGAATCCTTCTACAACTGCCGGCAGGAAGGACACCAGATCCGCCCGGCAGCCAATGTGATCCCCTGTTCCGAAGAAGTCAGCGAAGAGAACCAGCAGAAGAATCTCCAGGAACTGCTGCGGGAACTGAGGGAGTGAAAGAGGGGGCTGCTGCGCATGCAACAGCCCCTCATCCATCAATCTGTCCCCCATTTTCCCCACTTTTCCTGTTACAATGGAATTGTGGAAGGGGGAATGGATATGGAAAAACCATTATTGGAGCAGTTCGGACGGCAGCGCTGCGGGGTGTTCCTTTCGGCGGAACCCAAGAATCTGGAATCTTTGAAGCACTGGCTGCGTCTGGTGGATTTCCACTGTGCAGGGGTGTGGAGCGGACGGCAACCCTGCTGCCAGGTGCTGGTCCATATGAATGTGCTGTACCGGCCGGAATTGGAGCGCCTGGGGCCAGCCATGAGCCGGCGGTTCGGGCAGAAGGGATACCTTTTTGTCGATGAAAATGGCCAGGCCTGGGAATTTTCTCAAAAAGGAGGCTCGGGTAAAGCCCTGGGGCCGTTGACCCCGCAGGTACTGGATCGGTTCTACAGCGGCCTTTTGGGGGAGCCGTTCCATTTCCAGGAGTTCCGGACCATGTACTCTGTGAATGTAGGGGCGCCGTCGATCATGATTGCCCAGCATATCCATGATATGATGGTGAAATATGAAGACTGGGATGTGCGGTTCGTGGATGCCTTAGAAGATCCCAAGGAGAGTAAGGAGCGGTGAAGATGGAGAAACTGACATTGGCTTATGAGGTGGCAAAGAAGTATCATGCAGGACAGAAGGACCGGGCAGGAAAAGACTATATCCATCATGTGAAGTTCGTATCGGACCAGGTGCTCCCCTTAGGAGAGACCTATGCCCTGGTGGGGATGCTCCATGACACCCTGGAAGATACGGCCATGGACCGGGAAACCCTGGAAAAATTATTCGGGAAGACCGTGGCGGAGGCGGTGGCCCTTTTGACCCACGATAAAAAGATCCCCTATCTGGACTATGTGCGGAACATCAAGGCAAGCGGGAATCCCTATGCCATCGCGGTGAAAAAAGCGGACCTGCGGAACAACATGGATCTGACCCGGCTGCCGGAAGTGACGGAAAAAGACCGGAAGCGGGTGGAGAAGTACCGGAAAGCCTATAGCATCCTGACGGAAGGGTGAGAAAATAAGAAGTCAGATACGGCCCCAGAGGGCCTTGAGACGTCAGACGTCAGCTTTTGTTCAGCTTAGCAGCAGGACCGTACTGCTTATTGCAAACAATCTGATGTCTGAAAGGCCTGCCAGGGCCGGTCTGACGTCTTTCTTGACTTTTCTTTTTCCCCGTGCTACACTAGAAAAAACTTCAAAAGTACCACCTTTTAACCTAGTCCTGTGAGACTAAGAAAGGGACTTTTATCCAGAAGCATTTAATTTAGAAGCCTTCTTGTCTTAGGACGAGAAGGCTTATTTTTATGAAACAGGATGGGGCGCTGGCCCGGTCCTTATTCCAGCGAACTGTAACAATAGGAGGCTACAACATGACAAAGGCGGCAGTCAGCCTGTCCGGACGGGATATCCTGGATCTTTCCTCCCTGTCCGTGGAAGAGTACGATCTGATCATGCGAACGGCAGCAGAGATGAAAAAGGTCATGAAACGGGACATCAAGAAGCTCCCGTCTCTCCGGGGCAAATCCATTGTGAACCTGTTCTATGAAAACAGCACCCGGACCCGGAGTTCCTTCGAACTGGCCGGGAAGTATCTGGGCGCCGACGTGATCAACCTGAGCACCGGGACTTCCAGTGTGAAGAAGGGGGAATGCCTGAAGGACACCATCCTGACCATGCAGTCCATGGCCTGTGATGCCATCGTCATGCGGCACCCGGTGGAAGGGGCGGCCAAATATGCGGCAGATATCGCTGCTCCCGTGGTGATCAACGCTGGGGACGGGGCCCATGCCCATCCCACCCAGGGCCTCCTGGATATGTTCACCATCCTGGAACACGGGAAACAGTTCAAGGGCCTGAAGATGGCCATCATCGGGGATATCCTCTACAGCCGGGTGGCCCGGAGCAACATCGCCGCCTGGACGAAACTGGGGGCGGATGTCCATGTGGCCGGCCCCATGACCCTGATCCCCCACGACATCGAAGCCCTGGGGGTAAAAGTCCACAAGCGGGTGGAAGATGCCATCGAAGGAGCGGACGTGGTGGATGTGCTGCGGATCCAGCTGGAACGACAGGACAAGGGGATGTTCCCCTCTCCTCGGGAATACGCTCGGATCTTCGGGGTCAATGAAGAACGGATGAAACTGGCCAAACCGGACTGTCTGGTGATGCATCCGGGCCCTATGAACCGAGGTCTGGAAATTTCCTGGGATACGGGCTACAGCGACCAGGCGGTGATCCGGGAACAGGTGACCAACGGGGTCGCCGTGCGGATGGCCTTGTTATTCTTGACGATTATGGGAGGAAAGCCAGTTGAAAACGCTAATTAAGAACGGACGGATCGTAGATCCCAGCCAGCAGCTGGACCAGGTGATGGACCTCCTGGTGGAAGACGGGAAAATCGCCCAAGCGGCGCCTCATATCGATGCAGCAGCCGATGAAGTATTCGACGCTACGGGCCTTGTGGTGGCACCTGGCTTCATCGACCTCCATACCCATCTCCGGGAACCGGGGCTGGAAGCCAAGGAAGACTTAGTCACAGGCACCATGGCGGCAGCCCACGGGGGCATCACCCGGGTGGCCTGCATGCCCAATACCAAACCCATCATCGATACCTCCATCGTGGTGAGCGGCATCCAGGAACGGGCGAAAAATGAAGGGTACGTCCACGTGGAAGTGATCGGGGCCATCACCAAAGGAGAAAAGGGCAAGGAACTGTCAGAAATGGGCGATATGGCCCAGCGGGGTGCCATGGGCTTTTCCGACGACGGCCACTATGTATCCAGCGCCTACATCATGAACCTGGCGGCCCAGTACGTGAGCGCTTTCGACAAGCCTCTCATCTGCCACGACATCGATGAAGAGATGAACCATGAAGGGTACATGCATGAGGGGGCCGTCTCCGCCCGGCTGGGGGTGCCCGGCATCCCTTCCATCGCAGAAGACATCTGTGTGGCCCGGGATGCGGCCATTGCGGAATACACCGGGGCCCACATCCACATTGCCCACATCGCCAGCAAAGGGGCCGTGGACATTGTCCGGCAGGCCAAGGCACGGGGCGTGAACATCACCTGCGAAGCCACAGTCCACCACCTGACCTTGACGGATGAAGCCTGCATGGGCTACAGCACGGCCACCCGGGTTTCCCCGCCCCTGCGGAGCTGGGACCATGTGGAAGCCCTGCGGAAGGGTCTGAAGGACGGCACCATCGATGCCATCGTCACGGACCACGCCCCTCATGCGCCGGAAGAAAAGGATGTGGAATTCCGGTATGCCCCCAACGGGTTCTGCGGCCTGGAGACTTCTGTGGGGGTGGTCCTGACGGAGCTGTACCATACGGGAGAATTTTCCATCAATGAAATCGTGGATAAGATGAGCACCAGTCCGGCCCGGATCATGAATTTGGATGCCGGCAGCCTGGCCGTAGGGAAGAACGCGGACATCACCATCCTGGATCTGGACCGGGAATGGACGGTGGACAGCGAGCAGTTCTATACCCGGGGCAAGGTGACTCCCTTTAACGGAAAGCACTGCAAAGGTATGGCAGTGGCGACCATGGTCGATGGCCGGTTTGTGATGAAAGACGGTGTAGTATGCAAAAAGTAAAAGGCAAATTGGTATTGAAAGACGGCAGCGTCTATGAAGGGATGCTCTACAGCACCCATAAAGCCGTAGGGGAAGTGGTGTTCACCACCGGCATGTCCGGCTACCAGGAAACATTGACAGACCCCTCCTTCTGCGGGCAGATCGTCATCTTCACCTATCCCCTGATCGGGAACTACGGCTGCAACGATCTGTTCTGCCAGAGTGACAGATGCTGCTACAAGGGGTTGATCGTCAGCGAACTGTGCGACGAACCTTCCAGCTGGCGGGATGAAGGCACGGTGCTGGAATTCCTGGAAAAGAACGACATCCCGGTGCTCACGGGGGTGGATACCCGGGCCATCACCCGGCGGATCCGGTCCTACGGGACCCTCCAGGGGGTGCTGGTGCCGGCGGATACTCCGGAAGAGGAAATCCAGGCCCTGTTGGCCACCCCGGAAGAACATGACCAGGTGGCCCAGGTGACTACCCAAAAGATCTACACCATGGGACCGGAAGACGCCAAATATTCGGTAGCCGTCATGGACTACGGGGTGAAGCGGCATATCTTGGAATGCCTGGTGGAAAAAGGCTGCCGTCTGACGGTGTTCCCGGCGGAAACTCCGGCGGAAGAGGTGCTGGCCATCGATCCGGACGGGATCTTCCTGAGCAACGGCCCAGGGGACCCGGCGGACCTGAAACCGGAAATCGAGAACATCAAGAAGATGATCGGCAAGAAACCCATCTTCGGCATCTGCATGGGGCATCAGGTGATGGCCCTGGCCAATGGCGCCAAGACCAAGAAGATGCTCTTCGGCCACCGGGGCATCAACCAGCCGGTCCGGGATCTGGTGGACCATAAGATCTGCATCACCTCCCAGAACCACGGGTTCATGGTGGACGAAGATTCCCTGAAGGGGCTGCCCATCGAAGTGATCAACCGTTCCCTGAACGACAATACCATCGAAGGCCTGCGCTATCTGGACCATCCTACTTTCACAGTGCAGTACCATCCGGAAGCTTCCCCCGGTCCCAGCGGCAACGCTTATCTGTTCGACCGGTTTATCAAAATGATGGGAGGGCACTGATATGCCAAAAAAAGAGAATGTGAAAAAAGTCATGGTCATCGGTTCCGGCCCGATCATCATCGGGCAGGCAGCTGAATTCGACTATTCCGGCACCCAGGCCTGCCGGGCCCTGAAGGAAGAAGGGCTGGAAGTGGTCCTGGTGAACTCCAACCCGGCCACCATCATGACCGATGTGCACATCGCCGACCGGGTGTATGTGGAACCCCTGGATGTGGAATTCCTGGAAGCCATCATCGCCAAGGAACGGCCGGATTCCCTCTTGGCTACCCTGGGCGGGCAGATCGGCCTGAACCTGGCCATCGAACTGGATAAGAAGGGCATCCTGAAGAAATACAATGTGCAGCTTTTGGGCACCCAGATCGCCAGCATCATGAAGGCGGAAGACCGGGAACTGTTCAAGGAGACCATGGAAAAACTCCATCAGCCCATTCCCCAGAGCACCATCGTGGAAAGCGTGGATGCCGCCAAGGAATTCGCCCAAAAGGTGGGCTTCCCCCTGATCGTGCGGCCGGCCTACACCCTGGGCGGCACCGGGGGCGGCATCGCCCACAACATGGACCAGCTGGATGACATCACTACCAAAGGGCTGATGTACTCCCTGATCGGCCAGGCCCTGATCGAACGGTCCGTGGCCGGCTGGAAGGAAATCGAATATGAAGTGGTCCGGGACCATGAAGACAATTGCATCACCGTCTGCAACATGGAAAACATCGATCCGGTGGGGGTCCATACCGGGGACTCCATCGTAGTGGCACCCTGCCAGACCCTGACGGACCGGGAAGTCCAGATGCTCCGGACCGCCGCCATCGACATCGTCCGGGAGCTGGGGGTGGAAGGGGCCTGCAATGTGCAGTACGCCCTGAACCCGGATAGTGAAGAATACATCGTCATCGAAGTGAACCCCCGTGTCAGCCGGTCTTCCGCCTTGGCTTCCAAGGCGACGGGCTATCCCATCGCCAAAGTGGCTGCCAAGATCGCTGCCGGGTACACCCTGGACGAAATCGAAAACGCAGTGACCAAGAAGACTTCCGCCTGCTTCGAACCCACCCTGGACTACTGTGTCATCAAGATCCCCCGCTGGCCCTTTGACAAGTTCGTCAACGCCGACCACACCTTGGGGACCCAGATGAAGGCCACCGGGGAAGTGATGGCCATCGAACGGAACATCGAAGCCGGCCTGCTGAAAGCCGTCCGCTGCCTGGAAATCGGCCTGACCCACATGGATATGCCGGAGCTCCACAAGCTGACGGACCAGGAAGTCTTTGAAAAGGTCCGGAAAGTGGACGACGAACGGCTCTTCACCATTGCTGAAGCCTTCCGGAGAGGGATGACCGTGGACCAGGCCCACGCCATCACCAAGATCGACGAATTCTTCCTGCGGAAGATCCGCCACATCGTGGAACTGGAAGTCCGCCTGAAGAGCGAAGAACTGACACCGGAACTGCTCCGGGAAGTGAAGGAACGGGGCTTTGCGGATGTGACCATCGGGAAACTGGTGGGCAAGACCGGGCTGGAGATCCGGGCCATCCGGAAAGAATGGGGCATCACCCCGGTGTACAAGATGGTGGATACCTGCGCGGCGGAATTCGATGCGGAAACTCCGTACTACTATTCCACCTACGGGGTGGAAGACGAAGTGGAAGACACCCCCAACAAAAAAGTGCTGGTCCTGGGCTCTGGTCCTATCCGGATCGGCCAGGGGGTGGAATTCGACTACTGCTCCGTCCACTCTGTCTGGGCCCTGAAGGATCTGGGCTACGAAACCATCATCGTGAACAACAACCCGGAAACCGTATCCACCGACTTCGATACGGCTGACCGGCTGTATTTCGAACCTCTGACCCTGGAAGATGTGCTGAACGTGATCGACCGGGAAAAACCGGAAGGGGTCATCGTCCAATTTGGCGGCCAAACGGCTATCAACCTGGCCGGACCGCTGGATGCCTGCGGAGTGAAGATCTTGGGGTCTTCTGTGGACAGCATCGACCGGGCAGAAGACCGGGAACGGTTCGACGAACTCTTGACCAGCGTAGGGATCCCCCGTCCCAAAGGCCATACGGTGTTCGACATCGACGGGGCCCTGAAAGCTGCCAACGATGTGGGCTATCCGGTGATGGTGCGGCCTTCCTATGTACTGGGCGGCAGGGCCATGGAAATCGTCTACAATGACGAAGAACTGAAATACTACATGAACAATGCCGTGAAGGCGTCCCAGGAACACCCGGTGCTGGTGGATCACTACCTGATGGGCACAGAAGTGGAAGTGGATGCCATCTGCGACGGCAAGGATGTGCTCATGCCCGGGATCATGGAACACATCGAACGGGCCGGGGTCCACTCCGGGGACTCCATCGCCGTGTATCCGCCCCGGACCCTCAGCGAGCATGTGATCGAACAGATCATCGACTACACCACCAAACTGGCCCTGGGCCTGGAAGTCCACGGGATGATCAATATCCAGTACATCGTCCGGGATGACAAGCTGTATGTAATCGAAGTGAACCCCCGTTCCAGCCGGACGGTGCCCTTCCTGAGCAAGGTGACGGGCATCTCCATGGTGGATGTGGCCACCAAATGCGCCATGGGCGTATCCATCCGGGACCAGGGCCTGGAACCGGGCCTGAAGCTGTTCCCGGACTACTATGCGGTGAAGGCGCCGGTCTTCTCCTTCAATAAGATGACCGATGTGGACATCACCCTGGGGCCGGAAATGAAATCTACCGGGGAAGTGATGTGCATCGACGCCCAGTTCCCCAGAGCCCTGTACAAGGCCTGCATCGCCGCCGGCACCCACATCCCCAAGAGCGGAGCCATCCTGATCACCGTTGCGGACCAGGACAAGGAAGAAGTGGTGCCCATTGCGGAAGGATTTGAAAACCTGGGCTACGAACTGGTGGCTACCGCCGGTACTGCCAAGTTCCTGGAAGAAAAAGGCATCCATGTGGGCCGGGTGGAAAAGGCCAGTGCCGGTACCCCCAACCTGCTGGATGACATCAAGGAAGGCCGGATCTGCATGGTGATCAACACCCTGACCCACGGCTCCGATGCCACCCGGGACGGCTTCAAGATCCGCCGGTCCACGGTGGAACACGCCATTCCCTGCCTGACCAGCCTGGATACGGCCCGGGCCCTGTACAAGGCCATGGGAGCCATGCGCCGCCGGAATGTGGTGAGCGTGGTGGCCCTCCAGGATCTGAAAACGGAGTAAGCCATGGCAGTATATATGGAAGGAACCATAGTCCGGCAGGAAAAGCTGTCGGCAGATATCCGGCTCATGGAAATCCGCTGTCCAGAAGTGGCGGCAGCGGCCCAGCCGGGTCAGTTTGTGACGGTGCGGGTGAACAAGCTCCACGAACCTCTGCTCCGGCGGCCCTTCGGGGTGGCCGGGGCGGACCGGGCGGCGGGGACCCTTTCCCTGATGTACCGGATCGTGGGGGAAACCACGGAGCTCATGGACACCATGGAGGCGGGAGAACCCATCAGCGTGGTGGGGCCTCTGGGCCACGGTTTCCACCTGGGGGCCAAACGGGGCCTTTTGGTGGGAGGCGGCATGGGGCTGGCTCCTCTCCATTTCCTGGCCCAGGCGGACCCGGATCACAAAATGGAAGTGATCGTGGGCGGCCGGACCAAGGCGGAAGTGTTCTGGGCGGACCTGTTCAAGGACAAGACCGCCCAACAATATGAAACCACCGACGACGGCTCTTACGGGGTGAAAGGCACGGTGAACGCTGTGCTGCCGGGGCTTTTGGCCACGGGCCAGTATGACTGCGTGTACGTGTGTGGCCCCAGCCCCATGATGAAGGCCGTGGTGGAAGTGGTGGACAAGTACGGGGTGCCCTGCCAGGTATCCCTGGAAAAATACATGGGCTGCGGCCTGGGCGCCTGCCTGTCCTGCTCCTGCGAGGGCAAGGGCGGCAAGCGGATGAAGATCTGCAAGGACGGCCCGGTGTTCTGGAGCCAGGAGGTGGTGGAATGGTGAAGCCCTATGAAGATCCCCGGATGCAGGTGGACCTGGCGGGGGTGACCATGAAGACGCCGGTGACCACGGCCTCCGGCACCTTTGGCTTCGGGTTGGAATTCACCGATTTCCTCAACCTGGACCACATCGGCGCCATTACGGTGAAGGGGACCACCCTGAAGCCCCGGCCCGGGAACAAGGGCCAGCGGGTGGTGGAGACCCCGGCGGGGGTGCTGAACTGCGTGGGGCTGGAAAACCCCGGGGTGGAGTTTTTCCTGAAGGAAACCCTGCCCCAGCTCCGCAAGGTGACAACGACCCCGGTGATCGTGAACATCGACGGGGACAGCGCGGAAGACTACGGTACCTTAGCTGAAATGCTGGACGTGGACGGGGTGGATGCCATCGAGCTGAACATCTCCTGTCCCAACGTGGCCCAGGGGGGCCTGGCCTTCGGCACCGACTGCCACGCGGCAGGAGAAGTGGTGAAGGCGGCCAAGGCCCGGACCCACAAACCGGTGATCACCAAGCTGTCCCCCAATGTGACGGACATCACGGAAATCGCCCGGGCGGTGGAAGCGGCAGGCACCGATGCCATTTCCCTCATCAATACCCTGGTGGGAATGAAGATCGACATCCAGAAAAAGCGGCCGGTGCTGGGGAACATCGTGGGAGGGCTTTCGGGCCCGGCGGTGCACCCGGTGGCGGTGCGCATGGTGTACCAGGTGGTCCAGGCGGTGAAAGTCCCCCTGATCGGCATGGGGGGCATCAGCTGCTGGCAGGATGCGGTGGAATTCATCCTGGCCGGGGCCACGGCGGTGGCTGTGGGCACCTGCAGCTTTACGGATCCCAGCCTGGCGGAAACCATCAGCCTGGGGATCCAGCAGTATCTGGATGATACGGGAGCGGCTTCCCTGGACGAGATCCGGGGACAGGCCCTGCCGGGACGGAACTGAGGAGGACGGCCATGGATGCAAGAGACAGACTGATCTGCGCCCTGGATTTCCCCACCTTTGACCGGGCCAAGGCCCTGGTGGAGGAACTGGGGGATGCGGTGACTTTTTATAAGGTGGGGATGGAACTGTTCTACGGGGCAGGTCCGGATATCATCCGCTATCTGAAGAAAAAAGACAAGAAAGTGTTCCTGGACCTGAAGCTCCAGGATATCCCCAATACGGTGGCCCACAGCCTGGCAGTCCTGACCCGGCTGGGGGCGGATATCATGAACGTCCACGCGGTGGGCGGTCCCAAGATGATGGCCGAAGGGATGAAGGCGGTGCAGGAAGCGGCGGTGGAACTGGGCCGGCCCGCTCCCAAGCTGATCGCCGTCACCGTGCTCACCAGCATGGATGAAGCCCAGTGGAAACCCCTGAACTACGCCAAACCCATCGGGGAAGAGGTACTGGACCTGGCGGCCCTCACCAAAGAGAGCGGCCTGGATGGAGTGGTGGCCTCTCCCCGGGAAGCGGCGGGGATCCGGAAGCAGTGCGGGAAGGATTTCCTCATCGTCACTCCGGGGGTGCGCCCGGCCTGGGCGGCCTCCAACGACCAGAGCCGGATCGCCACCCCGGCAGCCGCCATCGGCAACGGATCCACCCATCTGGTGGTGGGCCGGCCCATTACCCAGGCGGACAACAAACAGGAAGCTGTACGGAAGATCCTGGAAGAAATGGAAGGAGCTTTTTAACCATGAACGATACGACGGTACTGCATATGCTGGAAGAAACCAACGCGGTAATGCATGGTCATTTTCTGCTGACCAGCGGCCTGCACAGCCCCACGTACGTGGAAAAATTCAATGTGCTGCAGCAGCCCCGGTACACGGAAGCCCTGTGCAAGGAAATCGCTGCCCGGTTCGTCAATGACAACGTGGAACTGGTGGTGGGCCCCATGACCGGCGGCATCCTGCTGGCCTATGAAGTGGCCAAGAACCTGGGCACCCGGTTCTTCTTCACGGAACGGGTGAACGGGAAAATGACCTTCAAGAGAGGGTTCCACATCGAACCGGGCACCCGGGTGCTGATCGTGGAAGACATCGTCACCACCGGCGGCAGCGTGCGGGAAGTGCTGGACGTGGTGAAGAGCGAAGGCGGCGTGCCCGTAGGCGTGGGCCTCTTGGTGGACCGGAGCGGCGGCAAAGTGGATTTCGGCGTGCGCACCGAACCCCTGCTGCGCCTGGACGTGGAAGCCTACAAACCCGAAGACTGCCCCCTGTGCAAACAGGGAGTGCCCCTGACCCAGCGGGGACGGACGGGGAAATAAAAGAGGGGGTGTGAAAAAATTCACACCCCCTGTCAATGGTCACCTGTCACTGGTCACTGGCCGATGGAAAGAACCCGTGGCTGACGGGTTCTTTCGAATAAATAATAGGACTATGCTTTTCTTTTACTCCGTTGCTTTTCTAGAGATTTTTTGAAAAAGCAAGGACAAGCCAAAGGCGCGTCCGAGCTAGCATCATACAATGAAAGGCAGCCGCAGTCCGGCTGCCTTCCTTCGTCCAGTGACCAGTGACCAGTGACAGGCAGCTTTGCTGCCCCAGACCAAAAAACAGGCTGTCCAGAAGGACAGCCTGTTTTTTCTTATTTCTTTTCTTCCCCTTCAACTTCTGCGATGCAGTCGTTGATGTCGGCGATCAGGGCTTCCACGTCGATGCCGTGGGCGGCAGCGCCCTGGCCGATGGTCTCGAAGTTGGCGGCCATGCAGCCGATGCAGCCCAGACCATACTGCATGAAGATGTTGACGATTTCAGGGTGCATCTGCACCGTTTCGATAATGCTGGAATCAGCAGTAACCTTTTCCATCTGAATCCTCCTCGATTACATTTAATGGGTATGGAATCATTATATCATATTTTGTCAACCCTGTGATCTAAGTTTACCGTTGTCTTGTCTGATTTTTCGTTGCTTTTTCCCCTAAAACATTCTATAATGGTGAAAAGTGGTGAAAAGTGGCGAATTATTTCTCAAGGTCAGGAGGGACGGCTTATGTTGATGGGGGAATTTGAACATGCCCTGGATAGCAAGGGCCGTTTGTTCGTCCCGGCCAAAATGAGGGAAAGCCTGGGAACACCCTTTGTTGTGACTAAAGGCGTGGATGGCTGTCTGGATGTGTATCCCATGGAAGCCTGGGAGAAGCTGAAGAACAGCTTTGCGCAGAAAATGATGCCCAAACAGAAGATGCGGGATGTCTCCCGGTTCATCTTCGGGGGCGCCTGTGAAGCAGAGCCGGATAAACAGGGGAGGATCCTCCTGCCGGCCAATCTGCGGACCTATGCCCAGATCGGGGAAACGGCCCTGATCGTGGGGGTAGGGAACAAGGCGGAAATCTGGGATGCCCAGCGCTATGCGGACTATACCAAAGCCGTGGAAAACGATGTGGCGGAACTGATCGAAGAGTTGGATTTTGAGTAAGGGGCGGTCAGCTGTCAAATGGCAACTGTCAGCGGCCGATGGAAGCCAGACGCCTGCAGCGTCTGGACTGATAGAATGGGGTTTGACATGGAATTTGTCCATAAAAGTGTATTATTGGAAGAAAGTGTCCAATGGGTGGTCACGGATCCCAAAGGGATCTATGTGGACTGCACTTTGGGGGGCGCGGGCCATTCTCACCGGATCACGGAGATGCTGGAGCCGGAAGGGATGCTGATCGGCATCGACCAGGACGAGGATGCCATCGCTGCGGCCACAGAGCGGCTGAAAGAAGCCCGGTGCCAGGTGAAGATCGTCCATAATAATTTCCGGAACTTGGATCAGGTCCTGGATCAGCTGGGGGTCCCGCAGGTGGATGGGATCCTGTTCGACCTGGGGGTCTCTTCCTACCAGCTGGATACTCCGGAACGGGGCTTTTCCTACATGCATGACGGTCCTTTGGACATGCGGATGGACCAGGAAGCCAGCCTGACCGCGGAACAAGTGGTGAACCGGTATAAGGAAGATGACCTGGCCGGTCTGATCTACAAGTACGGGGAAGAACGGTGGGCCAAACGGATCGCCCAGTTCATCGTGGCGGCCCGGAAGGAACATCCCATCACGACTACGGGGGAATTGGTGCACATCATCAAGGCCGCTATCCCCAAAGGAGCCCGGCAGGATGGTCCTCATCCGGCCAAACGGACTTTCCAGGCCATCCGGATCGAAGTGAATGACGAGCTGAAGATCCTGGATGCAGCCATGGAAGCCGCCGTCCATCATCTGAAGAGCGGAGGCCGTATCGGCGTGATCACTTTCCATTCTCTGGAAGATCGGATCATCAAACAGGCCTTCAAACGGCTCCAACGGGGCTGCATCTGTCCGCCGGAACTGCCGGTGTGCGTCTGCGGACGGAAGCCGGAACTGAAGAAACTGAAAGAATTCACCCCCAGCGAGGCGGAACTGGCCGAGAATCCACGAGCCAGGAGCGCCCGGCTGCGGGGAGCGGTAAAAATATAACGAACGGACAGCAAACAATGAAGGAGACGCAACATGGTTACCAGGAAATACAGTCGACCCGTGGAGTGGCCGTCTCATCATCCATACAGTTATGGTTCCACGGCTGTCCAGGAAGAAGTCATTCCCGGGCATGACCGGCCTTCCCGCCCGGTCAGACCCAAAAAAGCCGTAAAGGGGCAAAATATTCAGCTGCGTCGGGTTGCATTTTTGGTATGTTTGGTATTATCATTAGTATTCGTGAATATTGTCTTGAATAAGCTGTATTTCACCCATTCGCAGGCCCTGATCCAGCTGAAAAGCGAGGAAGCCAAGTGCCTGGATGAGAACGAAACGCTGAAGATCGATGTGGAACGGCTGCGGAGCCCGGAACGGATCACCAGCATCGCCGAAAAGAAGCTGGGCATGAAGACCGCTCGCAGCAATATTTATGTAAGAGAGTAGAGCAGCAGAGCTGCTCTGGGGCCCAAGGGCCCTGTCACTGGTCCATGGTCACTGGTCACTGGACGAAGGAGGCCAGCTTTGCTGGCTTTCAGGAAATCTGGAACCATGGCTGAAGGGCCCGCTGTCTGGCGGAATGGGAACAGGGCATTGATGGCTCGAACCCACCTGTTCTGCATTTGCGGAGCAAATGGTCCAATGGCCAGAGACCAGTGACAAGTGACCAGTGACAAAAAAGCGGCCGGATCTGGCCGCTGCCAACAAGGGGGATCAACATGGAAAGGAATTTGCAGGATGTAATCAGCCAGCTGCCTGGCGCCGTGGTTACAGGAAATGGGACGGATCGGACTGTCAGCGATTTGACCATCGATTCCCGGACCGCCGGCCCTGGCAGCCTTTTTATATGTATCAAAGGAGCCAATACCGATGGCCACCAGTATATTGCCAAAGCGGCGGCCCAGGGGGCTGCAGCGGCCCTAACGGAACAGGAGACGGAAGTGCCGGAAGGGATGACGGTGATCCGGGTCCCCAGCACCCAGGAAGCGGTGAAGACCCTGGCACCCTGGTTCTACGATTGGCCTGCCCGGAAAATGCGGATGATCGGGGTCACCGGTACCAATGGGAAGACCACCACCACCAATATCCTCCGGACCCTGCTGACCCGGACCGGCCACAAGGTGGGGCTCATCGGCACCATCAACGTGATGATCGGGGAAAAAGTGCGCACCAGCCACAATACCACCCCGGATGTGGTGGATCTCCAGAAGATGCTCTATGAAATGGTGGAAGACCACTGCGACACCTGCGTCATGGAAGTCTCCTCCCATGCCCTGGCCTTGGACCGGGTGGCGGGGATCGAATACGATACGGCGGTCCTCACCAACATCACCCAGGACCACCTGGACTTCCACAAGACCATGGAAAACTACCGGGAAGCCAAGGCCCTGCTGTTCACCCGTCTCCATGAAGGGACGAAGCCCAACAAGACGGCGGTGTTCAACAGCGACGATCCCAGCTCGGCCATCATCATGCCCCGGGTGAAGACGAAGATCATGACCTACGGGAAAGGGAAGGACAACGACGTATATCCTCTCACCTTCCACGTGGCCGCCAGCCATATGGAATTGGACCTCCATACTCCTGTAGGGGAGATGGATCTGAAGCTGCATATTACCGGAGAATTCAATGTGTACAATGTGATGGGATCCATCTGTGCCGCCATTGCGGAAGGACTGACCCGGGAGGACATCATCCAGGGCCTGGACGATTTCGCTGGGGTGCCTGGACGGTTCCAGCTGATCCACGCGGGCCAACCCTTTACGGTGGTGGTGGATTATGCCCACACCCCGGACGGCCTGGAGAACGTGCTGAAGACGGCCCGGCAGATCACCCGAGGGAAACTGTGGGTCATCTTCGGAGCCGGGGGAGACCGGGACCGGAAGAAACGGCCCATCATGGGACAGATCGCTCTCCGTCTGGCGGATAAGGTGATCGTCACCAGCGACAATCCCCGTTCTGAGGATCCGGAAGCCATTATCCAGGATATCGAAGAGGGGCTGAAAGACAATCCGGAAGGAAAGGAAATCCACAAGATCAGCGACCGGCGGGAAGCCATAGAATATGTGATGGCCCATGCCGAACCGGAAGATGTGGTGATGATAGCGGGAAAAGGTCATGAGAACTACCAGATCCTGAAGGATCGGACCATCCATTTCGATGATGGAGAAGTGGTACGGGACTTTTTCCAGAAGGGGAAGACCAATGCTTGATGCTGCTTTACTGAAACGCGCCCTCCAGGTGCCCATGGCTCTGGGAGACGGGGAAGAGTTTACGGATGTAGTGACGGATTCCCGGGCCATTGTGCCCGGTTGTCTGTTTATAGCCCTGAAAGGGGAAAAGTTCGACGGCCACCGGTTCGTGGCCCAGGCCCTGAAGGAGGGAGCCCGGGCGGCGGTGGTGTCGGAAGTGTCGGCAGGGGTGCCAAAAGACCGTTGTGTGGTGGTGCCCGATACCCTGACGGCCTACCAGCAGATCGCCAGCCGGTATCGGCTGGACAAAAAGGGTCTGACGGTGATCGCTATTACCGGCAGTAACGGCAAGACCTCCACCAAGGACTGCATCGCCGCCGTGCTGGGGGAAAAATACCGGGTGATCAAGACCCAGGCCAACTTCAATAACGAAATCGGCCTGCCCAAGACCCTCCTGACCATCCAGGAAGATACGGAAATGGCCGTGGTAGAAATGGGCATGCGGGGCCTGGGGCAGATCCGGGCCATGAAGCACATCGCCTATCCCGATGGGGCGGTGATCACCAATGTAGGGGACACCCATCTGGAACTGTTGGGGTCCCTGGAAAATATCGCCAAGGCAAAAAGCGAGATCCTGGAAGACTTTACGGCGAAGAACCATGCCTTCCTCAACGGGGATGATCCCCGGGTCAGCGTCATGGAAACCGGGGCCACGGTCCATACCTATGGCATCGACAGCGACGCCGATGTGAAAGCGGTGGAAATCGCCGCCGACGGGCTCCGGACGGTGTTCACCTACCGGAGCAAAATCACCGGCGCTACCCAGCAGGTGCAGCTGCCCCTGATCGGCCGGCACAATGTGATGAATGCCTTAGCTGCCGTGGCGGTGGGGGAAGTGTACGGTGTCCCTGATGATGCCATTGCCCGGGGACTGGCCAACCTGAAGATGACCGGCATGCGCCAGGAAATCCTCCATTTCGGTCCGGTGACGGTGATCAACGACGCTTACAACGCCAGCCCGGCTTCTATGGAAGCAGCCCTCAAGACCCTGGGAGATGTGGTGAAGGACCAGGGGAAGGGCCGGGCCATTGCGGTGCTGGCGGATATGCTGGAACTGGGAGCCCATTCCCGCGGCGGCCATACCCAAGTGGGGGAATGGTGTGGAAAGTACGGAGTGGATGAGCTGATCTGCTACGGACCGGAAAGCCGCTTTACGGCAGAAGGGGCCCAAAAGGCCGGCGTCCCCGTCCATTATGCTCAGGACCGGGCAGAAGCGGCCCTGGTGCTGGCTCGGCTGGTGCGCCCGGAGGATGTGGTGCTGCTGAAAGGTTCCCACGGCATGGAAGTGTTCAAACTGATCGATGAGGTGTTCCGGAAGGAGGCTGCATCATGTTGAGCGGCCTGGGGATCCTGGTGACCTCTTTTGTCCTGACGGCTGTTTTTGGCCGGTTCCTTCTGCCTTTGCTCCACAAATGGCATTTCGGCCAGAGCATCCGGGAATGTGGGCCCAAAGAACATCTGAAGAAAAACGGCACTCCCACCATGGGGGGCCTGATGATGATCGCCGCGGCCATTGTGGCGTCTCTTTTGTGGATCCCCCTGGATGCCCGGACCATCGTGGCCCTGTGGTTGTTTGTGGGGTACGGGATCATCGGGTTCATCGATGACGGCCTGAAGATCTTCTTCAAGCGGAACCTGGGCCTTACTTCCAAGCAGAAGATGGCTCTCCAGATCCTGGTAGCGGCGGTGTACCTGTTCTATCCCGGGGATGTGACGGTGTACAGCACCCGGATCTGGGTCCCCCTGGTGGATGCCACCCTGGACCTGGGCGCCGGGTATTACCTGTTTTTACTGCTGCTCCTGGTGGGGACCACCAATGCAGTGAACCTGACCGACGGTCTAGACGGATTGGCTTCCAGTGTGACCGTCCCTGTGATGTTGGCTTTTGCCTATATCGGTTTTGCCAGCGGCCTGATGCCGGAAGCCCTGTTCGCCCTTTCCATCGTGGGCTGCTGCCTGGGCTTCCTCATCTACAACCATCACCCGGCCAAATGCTTCATGGGAGATACTGGTTCCCTGGCTCTGGGGGGCGCGGTGGCTGCTGTGGCCATCGGGACCCATACGGAGCTGCTTTTGGTGGTGATCGGGGGCATCTACGTGCTGGAAGCCCTGTCCGTGATGCTCCAGGTGGGGTATTTCAAGATGACCCACGGAAAGCGGATCTTCCGGATGGCGCCTTTGCACCACCATTTTGAACTGGGAGGCTGGAAAGAAGTCACTGTGGTGAAGCGGTTCTTCCTGGCCAGCTGCCTGTTCTCCCTCCTGGGCGTGGGGATGTATCTGATGAAGTAAGAGGGCTGCTGTCAGAGCAGCCCATAGACAAAAAATATGGACCGCTGCGGCATGCAGCGGTATCTCCTGAACAATAAAATATACTGGGGGGCATCTTTCATGGATGACAAGAAAAAGATCTTTGTGTATGGGGCCGGCATCAGCGGCCAGGGGGTTTCCGAAGTCCTGGCCCAAAAAGGGGCTGGGGTGATCCTCTACAATGATGATACAAAAGAACTGGATCCGGCCTGGCTGCAGGCTTTCCAGGCCCGGGGAGGGGAATACATCTGTGGGAGGGATCCAGAGCCCTTTCTGGAACAATGCCACCTCTTCATCATCTCTCCTGGGATCCCCTTTACGACGGAAACGGTGAAGAAAGCCCGGGCACTGGGGATGGAGATCATCGCCGAAGCGGAAGAAGCCAGCCGGCTGTATAAAGGCCACTGGTGCGCTGTGACCGGCAGCAATGGCAAGACCACCACCACCACTCTGCTGGGGCGGATGCTGGCTACCCTGCCGGTGAAGACCGCAGTGGCCGGGAACATCGGCTTTGCCCTGAGCAAGGAACTCCAGGACCTGGACCAGGATTCCTGGGTGGCAGCGGAACTGTCCAGCTTCCAATTGGAAGGGACCACCAGCCTGGCACCGGATGTGGCCTGTATCGTGAACATCACGCCGGACCATTTTGAACGGCACAGGGACATGGCGGGCTATGTGGCAGCCAAGAGCAAGATCTTCGCTTTCCAGACCCCGGACCAGATCCTGATCCTCAACGCCGACGATCCGGTTTCCAGCAAGCTGGGAGACAAGGCCAGAAGCCGGGTGGTCTGGTTCAGCACCCAGAAAGTGCTGCCCGAAGGGGGCTTCATCGAGGATGGCTGGTTCACCCTGGCCCTGGACGGGAAGAAAGAAAAAATCTGCCAGGTATCCGATCTGCAGATCTTCGGGGCCCATAACGAACAGGATGTGCTGGCTGCCTGTCTGTCCGCCCATTTCGCCGGGGTCACGGCCGAGAACATGGCCCAGGTGCTGAAGGCCTTCCGGGGCGTGGAACACCGGCTGGAATATGTGACCACCATCAACGGGGTGAAATACTACAATGATTCCAAAGCCACCAATACCGACTCCGCCATCAAGGCCCTGGAAGCTTTCAAAGACGGCCATGTGATCCTCCTGGCCGGAGGCCACGACAAGATGACCGGCCTGGATGATCTGATGGAAGCAGTGAAGGCCAAGACCGATGTCCTGATCCTTCTGGGAGAAGCCCGGCAGCGGTTCTATGAAGCCGCCGAAAAACACGGGGTGAAGAACATCATCCTGATCGACGGGACCTTCGAAGACGCGGTGCGGAAAGCGTATAGTCTGGCTAAAGCACCCCAGGTGGTGCTCCTGTCCCCGGCCTGTTCTTCCTATGATATGTTCGCCAATTTCCCGGAACGGGGCCGGGTCTTCAAACAGATCGTCCATGATCTGGCTAAGGAGGCAGAAGCGTGAAAGTCGTACTGTCCGGCGGGGGGACCGGCGGCCACATCTATCCGGCACTGACCATTGCCGGAGCGCTGCGGCGGCTGGACCCTGACTGTGAAATCACTTTTGTGGGGACCCAAAAAGGCTTGGAAAAGGATATCATCCCCCGCTATGGGTATCCCCTGAAATTCATCCAGGTGGCAGGCTTCGAACGTCACCTGGGCCTGGGCACCCTGAAAAGTGCCTGTGAACTGGTCCTGGGCATGAAGGAAGCCTACAGCCTGCTGAACCGGCTGGATCCGGATCTGGTGATCGGCACCGGGGGCTATGTGTGCGGCCCCATCCTGTTCTGGGCGGCCATGAAACGGGTGCCTACCTGTATCCAGGAACAGAATGCCATGCCCGGGGTCACCAATAAGATCCTGTCCCGGTTCGTGGATGAAGTCTTCCTGGGCTATAAAGAAGGGGGCAAATATTTTGCTTCCCATGCCAAAAAAGTCTATACCGGGAACCCGGTCCGTCAGGAAATCCTGGAAGCCAGACGGGAAGAGGGACTGAAGAAATTCGGCCTGGATCCGGAGAAGACGACCCTGCTGGCCTTCGGAGGCAGCCGGGGAGCCCGGACCATCAACCAGGCCATGGTGACGGTGGAGCAGGAGTTGGCCGGGAATCCCCGGATCCAGATCCTCCATGCCACCGGCACGATCGGTTATGAGAAGCATGCGGAAGCCCTGGGGGATAAGGTGCTCCATGCCGGGAATATCCACGTGGTGCCCTATCTCCACGATATGCCCCTGGCGCTGGCGGCCGCCGACCTGGCTGTTTCCCGGGCAGGAGCCATCGGCCTGGCGGAACTCATGGTGAAAGGGATCCCTTCCATCCTGGTCCCCTATCCCTACGCCACCGCCAACCACCAGGAATACAATGCCCGGGCTTTGGCAGCCCAGGGAGCGGCCCTGGTGGTACTGGATAAAGACTTGACGGGGGACTGGCTCCTGGAAGAAGTGGAAAAGCTGCTACAGGAACCGGAACGGCTGGAAACCATGCACCGCAGTGCCCTGCGGGCAGCCATGCCCCAGGCAGCCGATGCCATCGCGGAAGCTGCTATGGAGCTGGCAGAACGGAACAAATAGGAGGAACGACCATTGGTTGATCTGGATACGATTAAAAACATTCATTTCATTGGAATCGGCGGAGCCGGCATGAGTGCCCTGGCCTACGTGATGATCAAACGGGGCTACCATGTGTCCGGCTCCGATGCCAAACCGGGCTATATGGCTACCAAGCTGGCCAAGGAAGGAGCCCTGGTGTTCATCGGCCACGCCGCTTGCCAGATCGAGCGGGCGGAAGTGGTGGTGGTCTCTACCGCCATCCATCCGGACAATCCGGAACTGGTGGAAGCGCACCGCCGGCAGGTCCCGGTGATCCATCGGAGCGACGTGCTGGCCTATCTGATGAACAAGCACAAAGGGATCGCTGTGGCCGGGGCCCATGGGAAGACCACCACCAGCTCCATGCTCAGCTGCATCACCTATGACTGCGGCCTGGATCCTACCATCGTGGTAGGGGGCATCGTGAACAACCTGGGTTCCAATGCTGCCAACGGGAAGAGTGATTATGTGGTGGCGGAAGCGGACGAAAGTGACGGCTCTTTCCTGAAGTTCCGTCCTTATATCGCTGTGGTCACCAATATCGAAGATGACCACCTGGACCATTACGGCAGCGAAGAAAACATCCAGAAGGCCTTTGCCCAGTTCGTGTCCCAGATCAAGGACGAAGGCTGTGCCGTCCTCTGCTATGACAACGCCAAGGTGCGGACCATCGGGGAACATACGGACAAACGGGTGATCAGCTACGGCATCGACAGCCAGGATGCGGATTACCAGGCCAAGGACATCAGCTATGGTACGGACGGCACCTATTATGATGTGGTGTACAAGGGAGAGACCATCGGCCGGGGCCATCTGATCATTCCCGGCCGGCACAATGTGCTCAATTCCCTGGGAGCCATTGCTACGGCACGGGAGCTGGGGCTCCCGCTGGAAGAGATCCTGGCCTCTCTGGAGAAATTCAGCGGAGCCAAGCGCCGGTTCGAGACCAAGGGAAAAGTGGACGGTATCTGGGTGGTGGATGATTATGCCCACCATCCTACGGAAATCGAAGCGACTTTGAAAGCGGCCCGGCAGACCCATCCCCAGCGGCTGACCGTGGTGTTCCAGCCTCACCGGTATACCCGGACCCAGCTGCTCCTGGACGAATTCGCCGTAGCCTTCAAAGATGCAGACCAGCTGATCGTGACGGATATCTATGCCGCCAGCGAAGATCCCATCCCTGGCGTCACAGGGAAGATGCTGGCGGATAAAGTCCGGGAGACTACCGGTCAGCAGGTAGAATATCTGCCGGATCAGCCCACCATCCTGGATCATCTGGAACGGGAGGCCCAGAGCGGGGATCTGATCATGACCATCGGGGCCGGGGATATCTACAAACTCAGTGAACATCTGGTACTGGCATTGGAACGGAGGAATGGATAATGGATAAAAAAGATCGTGTGGCAGTGGTCATGGGCGGCCCTTCTAAAGAACGGGAAGTGTCCCTGCATACCGGGACCGCTATCTTGGACGCCCTGAAGGAAAAAGGGTATGATGCCGTGGCCATCGACCTGGACCCGGAACATATCGTGGATCAGCTGAAGGGATCCGGGGCCAAGGTGGTGTTCAATGCGGTCCATGGACTCTATGGGGAAGACGGGCGGCTCCAGGGGATCCTGGAAATGCTGGGGATCCCCTATACGGGCAGCGGCGTCCTGGCCAGCGCCCTGGCTATGGACAAGGTCTATACCAAGCATCTGTTCCAGAACAACCATGTACCCACGGCCAAATGCATCTTCCTGGATAAAAAGCTGGATAAAGGACCCAAGGCCCGGATCCTGCAGGAAATCGGGATCCCCTGTGTGGTGAAACCGGCCACCCAGGGCTCCAGCATCGGCGTGGTGATCGTAAAAGACGAAAAGCAGCTGGATGATGCCCTGGAGGAAGCTTTCAAGTACGGCGACCATGTGCTGTGCGAAGCCTTCTTCACGGGCAAGGAAGTAGCCGCCGGGGTCATGATGGGAGAAGACGGCCGGGCCGTCCCCATGCCTCTGGTACTCATCGAACCCCATGAGAACTTCTACGATTTCCACAACAAATACACCAAAGGGGCCACCACCTATACCTGTCCGGCTCCTTTCGATGGAGAGACCACCCAGCGGCTCCAGAAGATCGCCGTGGCGGCTTACGAAGCTCTGGGCTGCAGCGGTGTGGCCCGGACGGACTTGATGCTGGCAGACAACGGGGACTGCATCGCCCTGGAAGTGAACACCATCCCGGGGATGACGGCTACCAGCCTGATCCCCAAAGCAGCGGCAGCCATGGGCATTTCCTTCCCGGATCTGTGCGAAAAGATCCTGAAGACGGCCCATTGATATGATGAGGCCCAAATGGCTCCAGCCCCGGATCGGGCAGGGGCACCGGGAAACCCTCCGGGGAAAAAGACGGGCAGAGGATCGGGAGGTCCGGCCCGGGCAGGAGGGAGACCGGACTGACCCGGCAGACAGCCGGCAAGGAGAAGAAAGTAGACGGGAACACCGGACCAGCAGCTTCCGCCAGGAGATGCGGGCCGCCCGGCTGCGCCAGGAAGAAGCCAGGAAACAGGCAGAAGAGCGGCAGAAGGAACGGGAAAAGATCCGGCAGGAAGCCCAGGCCTATATCTACGGCCGGACCGAAGAGGAAGAAGCCAGGGCTTTGGAGGACCGGGCGGCGGGACGGGAAACGTTCCAGTCCCGGCAGGAAGAAAAAGGAGAAACTCCAGAAAAGAAGGAACGGGGAAGCCTGTTCCGGAAAAAACGGAACCATCCGGCAGGGACGGAACCCGGAAAACCCGGCCCAACAAGGAGACACCGCCGTCCTCGGCGCCGGCTGAACAAGGCACGGGCGGCTCTGCTTCTGGCCTCGCTCTTGCTGCTCATCGCTTCCTATGTGCTGCTCCACCAACCCTGGCTGGCTTTTGGCCGGCTGCAGGTCGTGGGGGATACGGCGGTGACGCTGGAAGAAGTCCGGGAGATGGGGGATGCGGGAGAACCTCTGAATATCTTCAATATCAACCGGAAGAAACTGCTTTCCAGTCTCCGGGCCGATTATCGGGTGGAAAAGGCGGACCTGGCCCTGGGCTGGCCCAATGTGCTGAAAGTAGTGATCACGGACCGGAAGCCGGCTCTGTATGTGGCCATGGAAGGAAGCCAGTATGCCCAGGTGGATCCTACAGGCCATATCATCGGTGTGGCAGATGGGATCACCGGCGGGGAGGCGCCCTTTGTTTCCGGTTGGCATATTGCCCAGGGAGAACTGGGGGATGTGACCGAAGATGAAGAGATACAGGGCATCCTGGGCTTCCTGGGGAAACTGGATCCGGGTCTGCGGGACCGGATCATGGAGATCCATGTGGATGAGAGCAAGAACCTCAAGATCTATCTCCACAATGGCATCCCGGTGATCCTGGGGACGTATGAAAATGCTGAAAACAAGTTGAAAGTGTTCCAGTCCATCTGTCAGGAGCTGGAAGCAAAAAAGATCAAGGCCCAATATATCGATCTGACTTACGAAAAACCCTATATCAAACTGTAGTTAGGAGAATGGCATGGCTGTGCACAGTCCGAGAGAGAAATTCTTCGTTTTCCTGGTGTGTCTGATCGTGGGAGCCATGATCTCGACCCAATTCCGCAGTGCTGAACAGGCCAAACAGTCTGTGAACCAGCAGCGGGCGGAAGATCTTGTGGAAAAACTGAAGAATGCGGAGAAAGAAAATAAAGCCCTGGCCAATAAGTTGGAAGAAATGGAGACACAGGGGACAGGAGGAGATCGGAAAGTCCTGAACGACTTGAAGATCAAAGCTGGGGAAGTGCCCCTCCACGGTCCCGGTGTGCTGGTAGTCGTCAATGACAGCCAGGTGACGCCCAAGGCCGGGGAAAATCCCAACCTGTATGTGATCCATGATGATGACCTGCTCCGGCTCCTGAATGAGCTCCGGGCTGCCGGGGCGGAAGCCCTTTCCGTCAATCAGGAACGGCTGCTGGATATTTCTGAAGTGCGGTGTGCCGGGCCTACGGTCTCTGTGAACAATACCCGTTTCACACCGCCCTATGAGATCCGGGCCATCGGGGACCCTAAGACCCTGGAAAGCGCCCTGCGGCTACGGGGCGGAGTGGTGGAGACCCTGAAGTTCTGGGGCATCACGGTGGATGTGAAGAGAAAAGACGATGTGGTGATCCCGGCGTATAAGGGGACCCGGCATTTCGAATATGCCAAGACGGAAGAAGGTGGCAAAGGATGATCTACGCATTGGTGGGACTGGCAGCGGGAATCGCCCTGGGAGCTTGGTTCCCTGTGGTGCCCCCTATGTACAGCAAACTGGTGGCGGTGGCCTTCATGGGCTGTTTGGATGCGGCCTTCGGCGGATATCGTTCGTCCCTGGAAGGCCATTTCAATCACCGGATCTTCCTCAGCGGTTTCTTTGCCAATGGGATCTTCGCAGTGCTCCTGTGCTATTTCGGATACCGGCTGGGGATCGATTTGTATTACGTGGCACTGATCGCCTTCGGCCTGCGGATCTTCAACAACATCGCCATCATCCGGCGGCTGCTGCTGGGGAGCTGAGAGGGACTGGTTCGTGGTTGTCACGGGTCTCTGGTTACAGGCCGAGGGAGGGAATCTGCCGAGCAGATTCCTGTGAACGTTCTTGTTTTGCATCGGTAAAATTTTCCCCAAAATGGGGATGAAATATTATCTGTTAAATGGTATACTAGATATAGTGTACGAAGAAATAAGTATCTTATCACACAATAGATGAGGAGGACCATGAAACATGTTTGAGGCAGACAAAGATACGATGGATCAGCCCCTGGAAAAGATCAAGGTCATCGGTGTAGGCGGCGGCGGCAACAACGCGGTAGACCGCATGATCGAAGCCGGACTGCAGGGTGTGGAATTCATCGCCGTGAACTGCGATGCGCAGCAGCTGAAAAAATCCAGCGCCCCCACCAAGATCCAGATCGGTGAGGACGAAACCAGAGGCCTGGGTGCAGGGGCCAACCCGGAAGTCGGGGAAAAATCTGCAGAAGAATCCAAAGACGTACTGGCAGAGTGCGTAAAAGGGGCTGACATGGTCTTCATCACTGCCGGCATGGGCGGCGGTACCGGTACCGGGGCTGCCCATGTAGTGGCGGAAATGGCCAAACAGGCTGGTGCCCTCACCGTTGGCGTGGTGACGAAACCCTTCTCTTTTGAAGGACGCCGCCGTTTCAACGTGGCAGAACAGGGGATCGCCAACTTGAAAGCCAAGGTGGATGCCCTGATCACCATCCCTAACGATCGTCTGCTCCAGGTAGTAGATAAACGGACTTCTATGAAAGATGCTTTCAAACTGGCCGATGATGTGCTGCGCCAGGGCGTACAGGGGATCTCTGACCTGATCAGTGTCCCCGGCCTGATCAACGTGGACTTCAACGACGTGAAGGCTGTCATGACTAACGCCGGTTCCGCCATGATGGGGATTGGTACGGCCAAAGGGGATGAGGGCGCTGCTGCTGCTGCCGAAAATGCGGTAAAGAGCCCGCTCCTGGATTCCACCATCGAAGGCGCCAAAGGCGTGCTGCTGAACATCACTGGCGGTCCCAACCTGAGCCTGATGGATGTGAACGAAGCCAGCAAGATCATCACCGATGTAGTGGATCCGGATGCCATCATCATCTTTGGGGCCAATATCGATGAAAACATGGAAGATGAAATCCGTGTCACTGTCATTGCTACCGGGATCGATGAAGGGAAACCGACTGCCACTGCTGCTCCGAAACCGGCTTCCTTTGTGAAACCCCAGACTTCTACCAGCCGGATCACCCGGGCTGCAGAAGAAGCTGCCGGCTCTAAGGTGAGCAGCTTCACTTCTCCCACTTCGGAGATTCCGCCCTGGATCCGCAACAAATAAGGAGCAGGGGGTGTAGGTTATGAAATGCCCATTCTGTGGCTGCGAAGATAGCCGTGTCATCGATTCCCGTTCCGTTGAAGAGGGGGCGTCCATCCGGCGTCGGAGAGAGTGTCCCCGCTGTGGACGGCGTTTCACGACTTACGAAAAATATGAACAGATCCCCCTCCTGGTCATCAAACGGGATGGCCGGCGGGAAATGTTCGATGGCAAGAAAATCCTGGCAGGCCTCCTGCGGGCCTTTGAAAAGCGGCCTTTCACCTATGAACAGATCCAGAGCCTGACGAACCAGATCGAGAATGAAATCCGGGCTTCCGGCGAGAATGAGGTGAAGTCCACGAAGATCGGAGAAGTGGTCATGGCCCACCTGGAAAAGATCGACCAGATCGCCTATGTCCGTTTCGCTTCCGTGTACCGCCAGTTTGCCGATGTAAACAGTTTCATGCAGGAAATCCAGAACATGCTGGATAAAGGGAAAGAGAAATGATCAAACGGGCTGTTGCGTGAGCAACAGCCCGTCATTTGTCATACGCCGATGGAAGGAGGTGTGAAAAATTCACCCCTCCCGGTCACTGGTCTCATGTCACTGGTCACTGGCCGATGGAAAGAACTAAACTGTACCCCTTGTCAAGGACAGTTTTAAAAGTCATCGCCCCTGTTTTTGGACAGCTCGGCAATTCAAGCTCCTTCTTAATGGACAGCTTGGTTCGCCATCCTTGATGTCCATCTCCAA
>Ga0129307_1000715_pt1 | contig 46715 bp, 42 predicted proteins | sample P1105metagenome_FD_94437 | JGI IMG/M metagenome (GOLD analysis project Ga0129307, IMG submission 94437) | Capybara group fecal microbial communities from Wisconsin, USA - P1105 metagenome | ecosystem: Host-associated > Mammals > Digestive system > Large intestine > Fecal | place: USA: Wisconsin...
CATATAAATAAAATAAACATGAGAGCCAACCTTAGTGAATGTAATAGAAAAAAGAGAATAATAGGGTGAAATGCGACGTTTTCAGTACGTCGTATTTCAGTTTTCCTGAGAGAGTTTTTATCAAAAAAACTCTCGAATGTAAACGGCCCGTATTATTCTCTTTTTTTGTATGTACAATCACTTAGGTTGGTGATCGTTTATGTATTTATGTGTAATGCCCACCTGACTGTATTATTATAATCCACGCGGCATGATGCGTAGTCAACATCCCATAATAAGACTTATGGGAAATTACATTGATGCGTTGAATAATTGCTTTAACTGATATGTCACATCATCGGTGGAGGCGTCAATGCAAACGCCTTCGTTTATGTCGGATAATTCTTTTAATGCATCAATATCTGCATTATATCCAATTGTGTAAACAGGAATCTGAAGACCTGTTACAATATCTTTAACCTGATTTAAGTTATAACCTCTGTTGCTCATACCATCGCTTAGTACAAAGATCATGGCTTTTGTATCAGGCTCATCTTTTTGTTTATCCAAAATCATATCCATTGCTACACAGAGAGCATCAAAGGTGGCAGTACCGCCAGATGCGTCAAGTGAATCAACTGTTCCAACAAAGTAAGATTGCTGGTCTAAATCAAATTTGTTGATAGGAAGATTGATGTAAACATTGTCATTGTAAGTTACAAGGCCGATGTAGTTATCTTCGTTAATATATTGCATGGAGTTAACCAAGGAATTCTTTAATGCGATAATTGGATCGCCAGCCATACTTCCTGAAATGTCAGCTACAAATACACAAATAACAGGCTTACTGTCTTTGTTTTCCTTATATAACTGCTGAGCACTTATTAATTCAGCTCCGGTGTATTCAATGGAAGGTGCAACGAAACTATCAACCGTCTGATTAAAACCATCGGCAGATGCTAAGGAAGAACCATTCTTTTCACAATAATCAACAAATAGATTTAAGATTTCCTTTTTGGTATCATCTGTTGAAGAAATTGTTGCCAAAGGATTTGTATGCTTAAATCCAAATGGAATAAACATGTAATTCTTTGAAAGCGCGGAGTCATTTACAAATGTCTGATATTCCAAAACAAATGCATCAAATGTTCCTTTATCTGCGGCGTTTCTCATTTGACCCGTTGTTAATGCTACAAAAGGAATGTTTTTCTGGAAAGATGAGAAGTATTCTGCAGAACTTGTTGATAGAATATTTCCTGGATCATGACTATCAAGCAATGTGACAAGAAAGTTCATTCCTGTTGCGCTGGTAAATGGATTTGTATAACCCATGGTTATTTTGCCGTCAATTGTAGCTTGAGCTACTGTCTGTACTGTTGCCTGTCCATAATCTTCAACAAGAGTACTATAGGTTGCTTTTGAAAGAACAATACCTGCATAATTTGTAACAAGTGATTCTGATGCATACTCTGTTTCAACACCTTTTTCATTTAACATTTTTACCGAAAGGTCGCTTGATGGAGAAATGGCATCAGGTACATATTTGCCGGAAGCAACATAATCAACCTGCTGGCCTGAGGAAATAGTACGTAATTTGATAGAAACTTTTGTACCATCAATGGTTGTACCACTACTGTTAAACTGTGAAACCATATCTCTTAAATATCCATCTGTTCCGGTTCCGGTTTTTTCGGAAGAGGAAAAGATTTCTGCGTATAAAGATGTGGTTGCATCAACAGCGATTGAATCGTCAGATACATTTGGCAATTCTTGATAAGTAGTATCTTCACCGGTGTAAGTGATAGTTCCTTTTATAGGGTCTAATTCATCAGGAGCGATTTTCTTAACATATTTATTAAGTTTTGCTGTTGCAGCTTCTTTGGTAATTGCTTTTTGAGATTTACCTAAGTTTCTTGATAGTGCAATACCACCAAATACTGCAATGATTACAACAGCTGCTATGGCAGCCATTGCTGCGTAGTTTCTTTTTAAACTTTCCATAATAAGTTCCTTCCTATACGTAATATTTTACTTCGTCTGTAAGTTCCTTCCTATACGTAATATTTTACTTCGTCTGTAAGTTTCTTTATATCTGAAAGAAGAGAAGTGTTATGCTCTTCAATTTCACCTGGCATGGATAATTCGGTTGTTAGTTTATCGAGACCTAAAATAAGGTTTTCATTAACGGTGATAGCTGAATTAACCAGGTTCATATTCTGTTCGTATAAATCCAACTGTTGTTTTTGTATGTTATCAGGAATATTATCAGATTCATAATTAAGTAATCTTGAATATTCGTCTTCATCAAACATTTGAATTCTGTTCGTTAATGATATGGCATTTTCTAATGCCATATCACTGGCTTCCTCAACTGCAGCATAGTATTTCTGCCAGCTTAGTGAACCTCTTTCGAATTTGGAATTGATTTCGGTTTTTGACCTGGATACAGATTTTTCCAGACGATCAATCTGGGTGATGACTGTATTGGCCACCATGCCGAAGTGTTTTCCTGATTTATATGTCTGAAGTATGCTTTTTGCTTCATTAAGAGATTTGAGATTTTCTTTCGTATATTTGATTTTTTCTGGTTCTTTTAATAAGGACATATTTCCATGAATAAAGAGTATTATTAATCCAAGGGCTATTAATATGGAAAAACCAGCTCTAAGAATGGATTCGTCCGATGGCCTTAGATTTAAAAAACCTGGAGAGTACGCAATTACTGCTGTAATGATTATGCCCAGATTTAGTCCGATTATTTTTTTTATGTTGTTCAAAGCAATTACCTCGTATTATCTCTTCATATATATAAGAGTATTTTAGAAAACTTTTTACTTATATATAATAAAATAAAAGGCAAAAAAAATCCATAGAAAATGAAAAAAAATAAAAAAGAATATTAAAGTAGTTCAAAAAGATTATATTAATAATTTGTTCATAGTTTATTCATAAACTATTATTTGTTTGGTTTCAAAAGTGAGCAGTTTGCACAAAAAAAAGGCGCTTTGTTAGGTTAAATTGTCATTTTAGTTGTGATAATGCGACAAAATTATGAACAAATTAAAATACTGTGTTGACATGCTTTGATTACAATGTTATAATTTAATCAATAAAAAAGCAGACAGGAAACTTTTAGTAAAAATGTTTCTAAAGTGACGGAGGTATCTGGGTGCGTGATATAATAATTGCAGGCGGGCTTGGAGTTGTACTTGGTATAATTTTCTATTTCCTTGCTGTATATCAGGTATCAGTACGAGCGGGGTTTGCAGATAAAGATAAAGTTGATATCATTAAGAAAAAGATTTTCTTAGTAGTGTGGTTAGTGGTATTGGTTGGATTAAATATAATCCTATCGCAATCCAAACTAGATCTTTTTACAAAATGTTCATATTATCTTATGTTTGCAATAATGCTCAACATAGCTGCGGTGGACATTTTACTTAGAAGAATTCCAAATGCTTGTTTACTAGGAATTATGATACTTAAGATTGTGGACATTGTTGTCAAACAAGTTTGGGGAAATGAATTTTGGTTTGATTCATGCTTGGCAGCAGTGGTTGGATTAGTAGGAATATATGTCTTATGCACATTACCGGCTGTAGTTGGAATTAATATGGGAGCCGGAGACATTAAGTATTGTTCCGTTTTAGGTTTTGTTTTTGGGATTACAGGATTCGCATTCGCAATGGGAGCAATGGTGATTGCACTTCTTATTTATCTCGCTTACCTTAAGATTTCTGGTAAGGGTGGTTTGAAGACTATGGCGCCTTTAGGGCCGTTCCTTTCAATAGGCACTTTGCTACCTATGTTTTTACTAGCATATTCCATCATATAAAAATGAGGGTAGGATATGGATAGGTTAATTAGTTTTTTATTAGATGAGGATGGGCAAAGTATGGTTGAATACGGGCTTATTATAGCGCTAATCGCCCTGGCTGCTATAGTAGCTTTGAAAGTTTTTGGCGGACTTGTTAGAGAGAAACTTTACGAGAAAGCTATTAATGAAATCGACAATGCATGATTGCCTAAAAAAATAACAATGAGCTAAACAGCGTTGCTGTTTACAACCCTTGAAAGAGGGGATACAGGCGAAAGCCACTATTCAATTTTCATGGAAGGAGGACGACAATTATGAGAAAAATGTTAGACTTTTTAAAGGATGAAAATGGTCAGGGTATGGTTGAGTACGGACTTATTATTGCTCTTATCGCAATCGTAGTTATCGCAGCTTTAACACTCTTAGGACCAAAGATTGCTAAGATGTTCAATGATGTTAATGCACAGCTTTAATTCGCAATCTTAAACATAAAAGAAGTAGGGCACTTTGTTGCCCTACTTTTTTTAAGGGAAAATTGAATATGATGTAGTTTATTAGAAAAGTAAGAATCAATGAGAAAGGAAGGATCTTATGTTATTATTAAAGAGTATTTCTCCAATTGAAAGGCTTAAGGGCGAAGAGGGTCAGGATATTGTAGAATTTGCACTTGTACTTCCTATACTTATGGTTTTACTGTTCGGTATGATTGATTTCGGATGGATTTTTTATAGTACAGCCATGGTAGGTAATGCTGCAAGAGAGGGCGCAAGGTTTGCAGTTATGAACTATGATGGTCAAGTTACTACTCCGGGAGATTTAAGTACATTAACCATGCACGTGCAGACGAATGTTAAGGATTCCCTTCCGGGATATCTGCAAAATTCCTATGCTGGTCTTACAGTTAATGTGCAGGAAGGAACTACAGCTACGTCTTCAGATCCATGTATTGATGTAACAGTAACATCAAGTATTAAATTATTTACGCCTGTTGTTAGTACTATGACAGGAAGCACAAAGTATACAATTAGCAGAAAAGTTTCTATGAAGAAACTTCCATAGTGACTGTGCGTATTATAATAAAGGAGGTTATGAAGATGGTAAAAGCATTATCACCGAGAAGAATTATCAAAGATGAAAATGGACAAAATACCGTTGAGTTTGCACTTATAATGCCTATTTTGTTGATTATTGTTTTTGGTATTATCGATTTCGGATGGTTGTTTTTTAATATGGCTTTGGTTTCAAATACTACCAGATCAGGAGCCAGATATGCGATTGTAAACATTGACAATGCTGGTGATGTTGCAACGCTTCAAAGTATGGTAGATACAAAGATTAAGGATGGGTTACCAAAGTACTTGAAACAAACAAGTGCAGGATTAACTGTAACAGTTGCAGAAAATAAGACTGCAGCATCACCTTATGATGATGTTATAGATGTTAGAGTTAAGGTAAAAATTCCTTTATTTACACCGGTAATTAGCACTATGACCGGCCATCAATATTATGAGATGGATAAAACAGTGACTATGAGAGCAGAATCATAAATAAAAAGAAAGGCAGAAAATATAATGAAAAAAGTATATCTTGTTGCAGTTGCAGTTGCTATTATTGCAGGTGTTTGTACATTCTTGTTTGCAACTCAGTTATTTAAAACAGTATCTGCTAAATCAGCAGACCAGACTACAGTTATTGTGCCGGTTCAGGATGTTCCAGCCAATACTCTTATTACAGCAGCCAATATGTCAGAGTATTTTACGGAAGCAGCAGTATTTAATGCCGATGTAATTGAAAATGCCGTAGTTGATGAAGAAACACTATTAAGCAAAGTTACTAGTGATACACTTTATTCTGGTGAACAGATTAATAAGAACAGACTTATTGATCAGCTTACAGATAATGTATCATTATCATTAAGACTTGAACCTGGTTATGTTGCATACACAATCGTTGCATCAGGTGATCAAGGTGTTGACGGATATATTGAAGAAGGCGATACAGTAGATTTATTGTATACAACTATAGAAAAAGAAGATGAAAACGAAGTTAGTATCGATAAGAACGGAAACCTTGTTACTAAGGATGACAAAGACGAAGATGATGACGAGGAAGAAGAATTTGCCGATGTAACACTTGGAACTATTCCAGCTCTTGAAGTTTTAAAGGTATCCGACCACCAGTCTAACAGCGCTGCTGAAGAAAGTGGAACTTCTGTTAATACTTATTCAAACATTACACTTAAGTTAAGTGAAGCAGATGCAGAAAAGCTTTTCAGAATGGAATCATCTGAAACTGTAGGTGGATATAAGCTCGTTCTTAAGAATAAAGCATCAGAATAATAAAACTAAAGGAGAAGAATCAAATGGCAAAATTAAATGTTGTTGTTGTTTCAGCAGAAACACAATATAAAGTTACAATTAAAAATAAAATTTCCGACCCTGAAATCGCTATTGTCGGATATGCTGACTATAATAAGGAATCAAGACTTAAAATTGAAGGTTATACTCCTGATGTTGTAATCTGTGTAACAAAATATCCGGTTGAAACTGAAATCTTTAAGTTTATTGAAGAAATGCACTTCCAGAAGTCTGGTTGTTCAGCTGTTATCGTTACTGAAACAGTAGATGTTAATCTTGTAAATAAAGCAGCAAGAATTGGTGTTCGTCAGGTTATTGATATTAATTCAACTCCTGATACATTCTGCCAGATATTAAGAGATGTTAATGATTATGAAAAAGAAATCAGATCACAGCTTAATATTGAAAGAAGAGTTCGTTCAAAAGTTATTTCCGTTTTCGGATGTAAAGGTGGTACAGGTAAGTCAACTGTTGTTGCAAATGTAGCATCTGCACTTGCTAAAAAAGGAAGCAAAGTATTAATTCTTGACTTTGACTTCGCTTTTGGTGATCAGAACTTATTACTTGACCTTGAACCAAAGGATACAGTAGTAGAACTTGTTCAGGATCCAGAAGGTATTGGTATTGAAAAGGTTAATGGTATTGCAGTAATGCACTCATCTGGTGTGGTTTTACTTGCAGCTCCTAAGAGCCCTGAATATGCTGAATACGTTACTCCTGAGCATGTTGCATCTATTATTGAAAATGTACGACCTTACTACGAATATATTATCATTGATACAAGTACTGGATTTACAGATCCTACAATCGTTGCGCTTGAAAACAGTGATGAAATCATGATTGTTGGTGAGCCAGATATCTTAAGCCTTAAGGAAACAAAGGAAGCTGTTAACATTTTGGATCAGCTTCAGCAGAAGGGTAAGGTAAGACTCGTATTAAACAAGAATACTAATGGTCTTATTAAGGCTAAGGATTATGAAAAGATGGTAGATATGGATGTTTACGCTTCCATAGGTTACGATTATGGTACATGTTCAAAGGCAACAAACAAAGGTCAGCCATATGTTCTTTATTCAACACATACTGGTGTAGCAAGAGATACACTTCAGTTAGTTGATAAAATCATTAAGGATAAGGTTGATTAATAACTATAAATGTATAAGGTGGTAATATAGATGGGATTATTAGACAGAATCCAGGATCAGTCCGCAGCTGCTGCCGGTTTAGAAGGTGGCGGTGAAGGAAACCAGGTCGAGGAAGTGACTCAGGTTATTGATCCATATGCAACGCAGAAAAACTTAATTCACACAAGAGTAATTGATAAATTAAATAGACAGGGTAAAAGTGAGGTTGACAGAGCCGAAATGCTAACCCTTCTTGAAGAGACCATAGCAGAAGATCAGTTTGGTATTCCAAGACCAGAACGTGCAAAGATAGCCATTGAACTTCTTAATGATATCTTGGGATATGGTCCTATTCAGGAACTTATTGATGATGCAAGATACTCTGAAATCATGGTTAATGGACCTAATCAGATTTACGTGGAATTTAAAGGTAAATTAACACTTACTGACATTAAGTTCAGAGATGAAGCTCATCTTATGAACATTATTGACAGAATCGTATCAATGGTAGGACGTCACGTTGATGAAGCAAGTCCTATGTGTGATGCCCGTCTTCATGATGGTTCCCGTGTTAATGTTATTATTCCACCAATTTCACTTGTAGGACCTGTTCTTACAATTCGTAAGTTTGGTAAGGATCCTATTACAGCTCAGCAGCTTCTTGAATGGGGTTCAATGACTCCTAAGATGTTAAACTTCTTAGAAGCTTGCGTTAAGGGTAAACTTAACATCATCGTTTCCGGTGGTACAGGTTCTGGTAAAACAACACTTCTTAATGTTTTATCCAGTTTCATTCCAGCTGATGAACGTATTGTTACAATAGAAGATGCTGCGGAAGTTCAGCTTAAGCAGGAACACGTAGTAACTCTTGAAGCAAGACCAGCGAACCTTGAAGGTAGAGGTCAGGTTAGTATCCGTGATCTTGTACGAAATGCTCTTCGTATGAGACCTGATAGAATCATCGTAGGTGAGTGTCGTGGTGGTGAAACACTTGATATGTTACAGGCCATGAATACTGGTCATGATGGTTCCCTTACAACAGCCCATGCGAACTCACCAAGAGATACCGTATCCCGTGTTGAGACCATGGTTATGATGTCAGGTATGGAACTTCCTGTTCGAGCTATCAGAGAACAGGTTGCATCAGCTATTGACATGATTGTACAGCAGAGCCGTCTTCGTGATGGTACACGTAAGATTACCAATATTACAGAAGTAGTTGGTATGGAAGGCGATGTTATTAGTACACAGGATTTATTTGTATATGAAACAGATGGTAAACTTGATGCTAATGGTAAATTCCAAGGTAAGTTTGTGGCAACAGGTATCCATCCAAATTGCTTACAGAAGATAAGAGAAAACGGAGTAATGATTAAAAATGATTGGTTTACAAATTAGTTTTATGACCATGGATATCGCCATAGGCTTAGTTACTCTTGGTATTATGGCATTTGCCGGAGTTATGGGCTTTATTATTTATGCTCATATTTCAGAAGATCAGAGATACACAGATGAACGTGTAAAGAAAATTGGTGTTCTGGAACTGGTAGAGATTAATACTGAAGAGGACTTATTAAGTTCCGATAAGAAGAAGAAGAAGAAGCGTAAGAGAGATGAGAAGAGTATTGTTTCGCGTATTGAAACCAAACTTTTCGATGAACTTATGGCTGCTGACATTATGATGAAATCAGACGAATTTTTAACAGTTTGGTTGGTTCTCTTCTTTGTACCAGCAGGTTTGGTATTCTTGTTCTCAAGAAATGTTGCACTTATTATAGTGTGCCTTTTAGCAGGCGGAATTGGTCCATGGGTATTTATTAAAATTAAGCAGAATAAGAGAAGAAAGATCTTTGAATCACAGCTTTGCGATGCACTTATGATTAGCTGTAGCTGTTTAAGATCAGGTCTTACTTTCCAGCAGGCAATGGAGACCATTGCAAAAGATATGGAAGCTCCTATTAGTACAGAGTTTGCAAGAGCTTGTAGCGAAGTAAACTTTGGTGCTACACAGGATAAGGCTCTCGGTGACATGGTTGACAGAATCAAGAGTCCTGACCTTATGCTTGCAGTATCTGCTATTAGTGTTCAGAAACAGACAGGTGGTAACTTATCACAGATATTAGAGACAATTTCTAATACAATTAGAGAAAGAATTAAGGTTAAGGCTGATGTTAATGCTACTACTTCACAGGGTAGAATGTCAGGTATCCTTATTGGTTCTCTTCCTGTAGGTTTGGCTTTGGTACTTAATATTATTAACCCAGAGTACATGAAACCTATGTTTGAAACAGACGCAGGACACATCATGCTTATTGTATGTGTTGTTCTTGAAGTTATGGGATTCTTACTTATTAGAAAAATTGTTGATATTAAGTATTAACTATATGAAATGGAGGTCAGTACATGATTAATTATTTGGTTATATCTTGGTCAGCACTTGCATTCATTATAGTAGTAATGCTTAAGTGGGATGCAGGTACGTCTGAAGATATCAAGGATAGACGTATTAAAGCAATTAACAAATTAAACAGTAAAGACAATGTATATAATGCATTGGATGATAGTTTTGTTAACAGATTTATTAAGCCTTTATTTGGTAAGGTTTCACAGGCAGTGGAAAACGCTACTGAAAAATCAAAGGAGCGTTCAACCAATGAGGCAAAAGAGGCAGAAGTTGAGAGAAATATCAGACTTGCAGGTGTAAAGATGGATGCAGCAGACTTCCTTTTTGCTAAGCAGGCCGCAATGATTATCGGTATTCTCTTAGGCGTATTTCTTGCCGTAGTATTACCAATTGATGTTACATTTAAATTCTTAATTTTTATTGTAATTGCAGTAATTGGATTTGTTGGACCTGATTTTTATTTAAAGTCTTTAGTAGGCTCACATCAGGAAGCAATCAGAATGCAGCTTCCAGATGCAATGGACCTTTTGGGTACATGTATTGAAGCCGGACTTAGTTTTGATGGTGCTTTGGTAAAAGTTGCTGAAAAAATGGATGGTCCTTTCATTGATGAATTGATTATTCTTTATAATCAGATTCAGATGGGTAAACCTAGAAATGATGCCTTAAAGCAGATGGCAGATAGTTCTGAAATTCAGGAACTTAAAACATTTATCGCAGCCTTAGCACAGGCAAATGAATTAGGTATTCCTATTAATAATGTTATGACTGTTCAGTCAGCACAGCTTCGTGAAACTCGTAAGAGAGTTGCACAGGAAAAGGGACTTAAAGCTCCTGTTAAGATGATGATACCGATGGTTGGTCTTATTTTCCCAACTATCCTTATAGTTGTTATGGGACCAAGTGTACTTAATGTAATGGATATGTTCTAAAATGAGTAAAGTTAAATTGGCAAAAGCCATATATAAAGACACTGTAATCTGTGAGGAAGTAGAACTTGCAGATAATTGGTATAGAAGACTAATGGGTTTAATGTTTAGAAAGACCATGGCCGAGTGCCATGGTCTTCTATTAGACCCTTGTAATTCTATACACACATTTAATATGAAATTTAATATAGATACAATATATCTTGATAGAGATGATGTTATTGTTCATCTTGATGCAGATATTCCAAAAGGGAAGATTAGACCTTTTGTTAAAAACTCGCAAAAGGTTTTAGAAATAAATGCAGGTTTAATTGCAAAATATCAGTTGCAATTAGGCGAAAAAATTAGTATAATTAACTCAAATAATTAGGTCGAATTGTGCCCAAATGGCTTACGATGACGAGTTTAATCGTATAAGTAAGTCGTATTGTTGCGTTAAAAGGCATAAACGCAGAAGTGGAAAAGAATAGGAGGAGCAAGTTACTATGGCAAAAGCTAAGAATCCATCATCAGAAGGTTTTAGACGAAACGAGCTTGGAGAAGTTTCAAGCCAGGATAATAGCTATGGATTTTCAAGAACAGTAAGGGGATATGATCCAAAGGAAGTTGACGAGTATATCGATAACCTTTTAGACAACTATCGTAATGCTCAGAGAGTATTGGATCAGAACAGAGAGGAATTTGAAAACGAGAAAGAACTTATTAGCTGTGAAGTTAATGGACTTAAATCCCAGAAAGCAGAATGGGAAGCTAAAATTGCTGAATATCAAGCAGTTATAGATGATCTTTCAAATAAGATGATTGATTCAGCTGGTGACGAAGCAGCTCAGATGATTGCTAAGTTACAGGCTGAGGCTAAGGATTATGAAAAGAGAGAAGCTGAGAATCAGGAAATTATCGATAACTTAAGTAAACAGCTGGGAGAATCCCAGATGATTATAAATACTCTTAATGTTAAATCAAATAGTAACATTAAGGAAGTTGAAGAATTAAATGTCAAGATTAGAGAACTTCAGGCTGTAGCAGATAATTCAGCTGATGCAGAAGCTGTTAAGGCAGAACTTAATGCTGAAAATATGAGATTATCTGATCAGATTGCTGAACTTCAGAGAGTAAATGATGAACTTCAGCAGGCAGGTGGTGATAATCAGGCTATGGTTGATCAGTTATCAAGAGAAAATGAAGAAAATCTTGCCATGATCGATCAGTTAAATGAAAGAATTACAGTTCTTCAAGATAATATTGTTGCTCTTGAAGCAGTTGGTAAGGATGCCAATGCTGAACTTGAAAAAGCAAAAGCAGAAGCAGATGCAGCAATTGCAGATGCTAATGCTCAGATTGAGCAGGCTAGAGCTGAAGCGGAAGCTGCAACAGCAGATGCAAGCGCTCAGATTGAAGCTGCAACAGCAGATGCAAATGCTCAGATCGAACAGGCAAGAGCTGAGAATGATGAATTAATGAGAAGAATTGCTGAATCAGATGCTAATCTTACAGAACTTACTGACAAGATAGCAATCTTAGAAGCCAATGCTGCAGACTATGAAGCAGCAAGCCAGGATGCAAATGCTCAGTATGAACAGGCAAGATCTGAAGCTGATGAACTTGCTCGTCAGGTTGCTGAATCAGAAAGCACAATTAATAACCTTAGAGATCAGTTGATGGTTGTTAATGACATGGTTAAGGAAAATGAAGACTTAAGAGCTAACATCACTTCATTAGAAGCACAGGTTGCAGATTATGATAATGTTATTAATGCAAGAGATACACTTCAGGAACAGGTTGAAGGATTCCAGGCTAGATTTGATGAACAGCAGAAGATGGTTGATGAGAGAAATGAAGCACTTGATTTATGTGTTTCACAGTATGCTAAACTTGAAGAAACAATCGGATTGTTACAGTATCAGGTGGAAGAAGCCAAGAATAAAGCTCTTGGACAGTAATATATGTTCATATTTATCGGAGGTCGAGTATGAAAACATTTTTTAAGAAATTGAGAAAGAAGGAGGAAGGGGCAGTCTTAGTATTAGTTGCATTGCTTATGACGGTTCTTCTTGGAATCACAGCCCTTGCAATTGATTTTGGACTTGCATTCTACCAGAAACAAAAACTTCAGGCAGCATGTGATGCAGCAGCTTTAGCAGCAGCTACAGCTCTTCCAGACACAACAGCTGCAAAGAACCTTGCATATACATATATGCAGGAGAATGGATTCTCAGGTGATCCGGCTGATGTTTTGGTTGAATTTGAAGGAAGCCCTGTAAGTAAGGTTAGAGTTACGCAGACTTATACCATGGATACAACATTTGGTCGTATCTTAGGTCAGAAGCAGATTGATGTAACATGCCATGCTGCAGCAGGTGGTGAAACAACACATGTGGCAAGTGGTGAGTTCCCATATCTTATCTTTGCAAGAGAAGGTGAGTTAAAGATGGGTAGCCAGTACTATGTAGCTGGTTCCGTTCATACAAATGGTGCGTTAACAACAAACCCTGGTGATGGTACAGGCAGTTATATGAGACAGATGTCATATGGTACTTCATATAGTATTTATGGACATCCATGTATTGAAATTGATGGTGAAATGTATTATGTACTTACACAGTTAAGTAGCTCTGATACAAGATTATATTTCAATAATCAGTCATCATCCACAATTACAACAACATGGGCAGTTAATACAAGAGCAGCTGAAAGTCAGACTGTAGAGACAGTTCAGAGCTGGGCAGCATCATTGGTAGAAAATGAAGAAGGTGTTCCTGTAAAGATTTATCCAGTAAGTGCTGTATTAGAGCAGAATGATAGTATCGATGAAGCTGATGCTATTTCTGGTATGACAGAAGACTGTGAAGACAGAATTGCTTCTCTTGAAGCTACAGCTAATGCATATCTTAACTCAGTTCAGGCTGAAACAGGTTGGACAGTAACAACAGATACAAACTTTGTAAATCAGAATCATGATCTTACAACAAGTAATACAATTTTAAAGACAACTAACAGCTGGTATTCACCAAGTACATCATATAACCATCAGGAAGCAGTATTTGCCATTGTAAATACAGGTTCAGGTCCTGCTAAATTTGGTGGTTCTGGTCCATGGGGAAGTACAGGAGCAGGATATAGTTTTAGAGATGTTGTATTCTATAGTACATCACCAACAAGAAATACAAACTATGGTGCTTTTTATTACACATCAAGTATGGCAATTCATGCTAATAATATATTTAGTAATGACTCAATGGAACTCTATGCAGCAACAAAGGGTGACATTGTAATTGATGGTGATATTTATTGTAATGGTAACCTTTACTTATACAACGTTATTGTAAATGGTGATATTTATGCTACTGGTTCAGTTAAGACTGAAAACAGTACATGTAACGGTTTATTTGCAGCAGATGGAGATGTATACTTTGGTGGTACAGCATCATCCATCGATAATATTTCAGCTTCAACAGTAAATGCAATGTCTATTTACTCAAGAAATGGTAATATTACAACGGCTTGTGCAGATAGTGGAGCTCTTTATCTTGCAGGTGTTATGTATGCACCAAATGGAAAGATTACAATTAATGCTAACCTTTACTTCTATGGTAATGTAATTGGTAAGGAAGTAGATGCTAGTTCAAAGATTATTCACGCTTATCCATTCAGTGATTTGGTAGGTAGTGATACTATTGAAGATGCTGTTATCCTTCCACATGGTGGAGATGACGTAGTAAATAATATTGTTCTTGTTGAATAATATTAATGTAAGTTAAGATTTTTAAGAGGTAGCTTAAGGGCTACCTCTTTTTATATGATTGAATTATTTTTAACAATATGATAGAATATTTTGGATATAAAGGTATTTAGTTATTATTATTTGTTACATGAAATAATTAGTAGTAAGGGATAACTAATATATAAGAGGGTAAGAGTATGGTAGGAGGATTGATTGATGAAAAATAATTCAATAAAGAAAAGTGTTGCTCTAGCATTATGTGCTTCCATGATTGTTTCTTTGTCGTCTTGTGGTGCAAAAGATGCAGGTAAAAATGCGGCTGCTAAGAAGTCAAATCAGGTTGCATCCTGGGATCAGGGAACATTAACTGATGAACATAAAGCAACAAGTCAGACGGTTGCAGATATCTTCGTTAACAAGATTGACGGCATGAGTGAAAACATTATTAAGGGTATGGACGTTTCCTCATTAATCTCAGAGGAAAATGCAGGCGTTAAATATTATGATAAAGATGGCAATGAAGCAGATATGCTTTCTGTTATTGCAGATGCCGGATTTAACTGGGCCCGTGTTCGTGTATGGAATGATCCATATGATGCAGATGGTAATGGATATGGTGGTGGTAATAACGACATTGATACCTGTGTTGAAATAGGTAAGAGAGCTACAGCTAATAATCTTAAGTTATTAGTAGATTTCCATTATTCAGATTTTTGGGCTGACCCAGATAAACAGTATGCTCCAAAGGCTTGGGAAGGCATGGATATTGATGCCAAGGTTGATGCAATTTATGATTATACAAAGGAAAGCCTTAATAAACTTAAGGATGCTGATGTTAATGTTGGTATGGTTCAGATTGGAAATGAGACAAACTCATATTTCTGTGGTGAATCAAACTGGATTAATATAACTGCTCTTATGAGTAGTGCAGCAAAGGCCATTAGAGAAGTAAATCCGGATGCATTAATTGCTATCCATTTTACAGATCCTGAACGTGTGGCATCATATCAGAACTACCTTATGATTCTTGATAATTATGATGTTGATTATGATGTATTTGCCACATCTTATTATCCATATTGGCATGGAACACTTGAGAATCTTACAAGCATATTAAAGGTTGCTGCTGATGAATATGGTAAGCTTGTAATGGTTGCAGAAACATCCTATGCTTATGATCCTAATGATTTAGATGAATGGACAAATACAATTGGTAACGGTGCAACAGTAGTACAGAATTACTCATATACCGTTAATGGTCAGGCAAGAGAAATGCGTGATGTAATGGATGCAGTAGTTCAGGTTGGCGATAGAGGTATTGGTGTATTCTATTGGGAAGGCGGTTGGATTCCTGTTCCTAAGGATGATGATACAAGACAGAATAAATGGGAAAAATATGGTTGTGGATGGGCCAGCAAATATGCAGGCGAGTATGATAAGGATGCTGCCGAGTGGTATGGTGGTTGTTCTGTAGATAATCAGGCATTATTTGATAGTGATGGTAAGCCACTTGCTTCACTTTATACATGGGATTATTGTTATACTGGTGCTGTAAGTGACGTTGTTGTAGATATGGTTGGTAATGCTGAAGTTACATGTAAGCTTGGAGATGAAATCAGATTACCAAAGACAGTTCTTGCAACATATACTGATGGTTCCACAAAGGAAGTAGCAGTTGACTGGGAAGAATTAAATGAAGATGCAATGCAGAGTAATGGACCAAATAAATATTCAGTATTTGGAACAGCATTGGAAAATAGGGTTAAATGCACAATTAACATGGTTGAACCAAACTATGTTGAAAACTACAGTTTTGAAGATCCAGAAGATAAGAGCTGGAAGATTGATGATAGATCGCAAGAAGATGATGAACATGAACTTTACATGATGGAAAAGATAACAGATGCATTTACAGGAAATTATGCAATGCACTGGTATAGTAAGAATAAGGTTGACTGTGATATTACACAGGAAATCGAAGGACTTGAACCTGGAACTTATAAGATGAGCGCTACATTCCAGGGTGGCGATAGTGCAAATCAGGATATTTACATTTATGCCACAACTAGTGAAGATACATATAAAGCAGAGACAGAAGTTAGTGAATATCGAGTATTCAGAACTCCTGTAATTCCTGAAATTGTTGTAGGCGAGGATGGAAAGGCCACTGTGGGTATTCATGTATATTCAGATGCAGATGGAATACAGGGACCATGGGGTACTGTGGATGATGTATTATTCAATAAAGTTGAAGAATAATAAAAGATATGACCTTGGGATTTCCCCAAGGTCTTGTCTATGTGAAATAAAAATGTCTGTGAGAAAGAAAGTGGTGAATTGCTGTGGAAAGTTATACAGTGTTTAGAGATTTAGCAATAATAATAGTTGTGGCAAAATTATTTGGTATTGTGGCAAAAAAATGCAAGGCTCCGGAAGTGGTGGGAAGCATTATTGCAGGTATCATGATTGGTCCATCTGTTTTGGGGATTGTAAATAATAGTGACTTTTTATCTCAAATGGCGGAAATTGGTGTTTTATTATTAATGTTTTCTGCAGGTCTTGAAACTAATTTAAAGGATCTTTGTAAGACAGGAATAATGGCTTTTTTTATAGCTTGTGCAGGAGTGTTGGTACCATTAGTTGGTGGAACATTACTTTATATGGGAGTTTACGGATATGCCCCATTTGGTGATATTAATTTCTTAAAAGCATTGTATATTGGAACAATTATGACTGCCACATCAGTAAGTATAACAGTATCTGTTTTAAGAGAAATGGGCAGATTATCTGAAAAGGTGGGAACAACAATTTTAAGTGCTGCCATAATAGATGATGTAATTGGAGTAATAGTTCTTACAATTGTAATTGGAATGAAAAATCCAGAATCAAATACTGCACAGGTTTGCATTAATACAGTTTTGTTTTTTGCTATTTCAATAATAGTTGGAATAATCATATATAAGATTTTTAAAATAATAGATAAGAATCATCCTCATACAAGGAGAGTTCCAATACTAGGACTTGCCTTATGCTTTTCCTTTGCTTATATTGCAGAGGCTTTGTTTGGAGTTGCGGATATAACAGGTGCATTTGTTGCGGGTATTATTCTATGTAATATTAATGATTCGGATTATATTGCAAGAAAAATGGATGTTAGTTCATATATGATTTTTGGACCGATATTTTTTACCACAATAGGGCTTAAGGCAGATCTTGGAGATGTGGATGGAAGCATATTATTATTTGCCCTGGGATTTGTATTTGTTGCAATGATTACAAAGATTATTGGTTGTGGTCTTGCTGCTAAGATATGCAGATTTAGTAATAAAGATGCCTTAAAAATCGGTGTAGGAATGATGACCCGAGGAGAAGTGGCATTAATAGTTGCCCAAAAGGGATTGAATGCAGGAATTCTTGAAAGTAAATTCTTTGCATGTGTAATTTTGCTTATAGTTGTGTCCTCCCTAGTGACGCCTATTATTTTGAAAATTCTTTATAATGACGGCAAATACAGTAAAAATCCGGCAACGAGTTTAAATAATCAATAAAACATAACTGAAAAATAATGTATTATTTTAATATTACAGATTGAAAAGAATCATACATTATGATAGAATGTTTAAGATATTTCGTAATTAAGAGAGGTTATCATATGAAGAAGTTAATTTTAGTTACATCACCACCAGCATGTGGTAAATCATTTGTAACAAGAAGAGTTGCAAAGGAAATGAAAAACTGTGTGTATCTTGATAAGGATTCATTAATTGTTCTTTCAAAGCAGATTTTTCTTGTGGCTCATGAAAACTATAATAGAAGTTCAGAATTCTTTGAGGAATACATAAGAGATCCTGAATATGATGCTATTATGGAAATTGCATATGAAGCTTTAGAATATAATGATACTGTATTTGTAAATGCTCCATTTACTCGTGAAATCGAGGATAAGGAGTACATGGACAAGCTTAAGGCTGATCTTGAAAAGAGAGATACAAAGCTTGTTGTTATCTGGGTACATGCAACAGTTGAAGCATGTAAGAGAAGAATGATTTCAAGAAATTCTGACAGAGATACATGGAAACTTGAAAACTGGGATGAGTATATCAAGAGTAGAAACTTTAATCCACCTAAGGGTGTTGATGATGTTTATATTTTTGAAAACTCAACAGATGACGACTTTAAGCAATCTCTTAAAGATGTTGTAGAGTATTTAAGAAGTATATAATATGAAATCTGATAGGCCTATTTATGTAGGCCTATATTAATATGTTAATAAAAGTTAGGAGAAAAATATGAAAATCAGAACCAGATTTGCACCAAGTCCTACAGGAAGAATGCATGTGGGAAATTTAAGAACAGCACTTTATGAATTCTTAATTGCTAAGCATGAAGGTGGGGATTTTATATTAAGAATTGAGGATACTGACAGAGAGAGACTTGTGGAAGGAGCAACAGACATAATATATAGAACGCTTGATGGCGCAGGTCTTGTACATGATGAAGGCCCTGATAAGGATAAGGGATATGGACCTTATGTACAGAGTGAGCGTATGGCTAGTGGCATGTATCTAGAATATGCAAAACAGCTTATTGAAAAGGGTGAAGCATATTATTGTTTCTGTGACAAGGAAAGACTTGAATCATTAAGAAGTGGCGTTTCTGATGATAGTGATAAGGAAATAATTGTATATGATAAGCATTGCTTAAGCCTTTCTAAGGAAGAAGTAGAAGCAAATCTTAAGGCAGGAAAGCCATATGTAATTAGACAGAATAATCCAACAGAGGGAACCACAACATTTCATGATGAAATATATGGGGATATTACCGTTGATAACAGTGAACTTGATGACATGATTTTAATTAAGTCCGATGGTTACCCAACATATAATTTTGCAAATGTTGTTGATGATCATCTTATGGAGATTACTCATGTTGTAAGAGGTAATGAGTATATTTCTTCATCTCCTAAGTATCAGAGACTCTATGATGCATTTGGATGGGAGTCACCAAAATACATACATTTGCCGCTAATTACAGATGAAAATCATAAAAAACTTAGTAAGAGATCAGGACATTCATCATATGAGGATTTATTAGAACAGGGATTTATTTCAGAGGCCATAGTAAACTACATTGCCCTTTTGGGATGGAGCCCAAGTGATAACAATGAGATAAAATCTCTTGATGACCTTATTAAGGAATTTGATTACAAGACAATCAATAAGTCACCAGCTGTATTTGATATTAACAAGCTTAAATGGATGAATGGTGAGTACATAAAGGCCATGGACAATGAAAAGTTCTATGAGATTGCCAAACCATTTGTGGATGAAGTTGTAAAGAAGGATCTTGATAAGAAGGCTATTATGGATATGGTAAAAACTAGAATTGAAGTTTTGCCTGATATTAAGGAAATGATTGATTTCTTTGAGGAATTACCAGAATACAGCATTGACATGTATACTCATAAGAAGATGAAGACTAATAGCGAAAACAGTTTGGAGATTCTTAAGGAAGAGCTTCCAATTGTTGAGGCTACAGATGATTTTAGTGTTGAAAATCTTCATGATACCATTATGAAATGCATTCAGGATAAAGGCATTAAGAATGGACAGGGATTATGGCCACTTAGAACTGCAGTTTCTGGTAAGCAAATGACTCCTGCAGGTGCTTTTGAAATAATGAATGTAATCGGTAAAGAGGAAACCATCAAGAGAATTAAAGTTGGTATTGAAATGTTAGAAGCAGCAGCTAACTAGTTGCTTAGAAAGAGGATTATTACCATAAGGGTATTTACTCAAAATAATAATTAAATAAAAAGCCCGAATAAACATAAGTAGGAAATTTATGTTTATTCGGGTTTTATATTTGCTTTAGAAATAGTGTATGAAAACATATTATTAAGATTGTTTTTAATAGTTTTAGTGTAGAAGGGAGGATGTATGGGAATGAAATTAGACGATTATCAAAGAGAAGCAGTTAAGTTTATGGAGGGATGTGCAGTATGTTTTGCAGGACCAGGTTCTGGTAAAACTACAGTTATTACCCACAGGGTTATAAACTTGATTAATAATGGCGTAAAACCTGAAAATATTCTTGTGGTTACATATACAAAAAAGGCAGCCATTTCTATGAAGGAAAGATTTGAAAAACTTTATGGGGGAGGGGGGATGGTTACATTTGGCACATTTCATTCGGTGTTTTTTAAATTAATAAAGAAGTATATGGGAATAAATAATAATATGCTTATAAGTACAGAAGAAAGGTTTAATACCGGATTTGCCGTTATAAAATCTATGGGACTTTGTGAAAAATACGATTATGAAGAAATAATGGATGCGTTAAATGCAATAAGTTCATATAAAAATGGTAAAAGAAATCAGGGTTATAATGATGACTGTATTGAAGCAATGGTTAAAAAGTATAATGATATTTTAAAAAGAAATCATCTAATTGATTATGATGACATAATTATTATCACTAGAGATTTACTTAAGAAAAATGATGAAGTATTAAGGGAAATTCAAAATATGTATAGATATATTTTGATTGATGAATACCAGGACATTAATAAGGTTCAGCAGGAAGTGATGGATTTAATTGCAGGTGATAAAGGTAATCTTTATGTGGTGGGGGATGATGATCAAGCGATTTATGGATTTAGAGGTGCGGATAGCTTGCTTATGAAGGACTTTTATAATAACCATAAGAATTGTCAGATTTTGAAACTTTATGTAAACTATAGAAGCGGTGAAAGCATAATAAGTATTAGTAATAAATTTATTAATAATAATAGGGAAAGGGAGAAAAAGGAAATTATATGTGGGAATGATTTTAAAGGAACCTTTAAGATAGAGCTTTTCAGAGAAAGTATTTTTGAGTATGAAAGAATCAAGGAAATCATAAATGAGAATAAGGGATTAAGTATTGGTGTACTGGTTAGAAAAAACATTGATGGAATATATGTTTCGGATTATTTAAATGATAATCATATAAACCATAAATTTGATTATATCTGCAATAATCCATATAAAAGGGGGATACCAAGAGAAGTTATAAATTTTATAAAAAGGGCTTTTGATAATAGGAGTGGAAAAAAGGATAATGATATAGTCTTGTTTTTAAGACCACAACGGGCTCTTGAATATGTTTTGAATGTAAAAGGGTATTTAAGAAAAGCGACCTTTGATGACAGGCTATTACGAGATATTGATTTTTTAAGAAATGAGGCAAGAAAATGGAAGGATGTTAAGAGTTGGATAAAACATGTTGATGATGAAAATAAAGGCATAATAGATTTAAATGACAATAATAATACACATGATGAAAACTTCGATGTTAACATTATGACCATGCATTCTGCAAAAGGTTTGGAATTTGATGTTGTGATATTGCCCATGGTTAATGAGGGGATTGTCCCGGATATGAGAGCATTTGCCGAAGGAGAGATAGAAGAAGAGAGAAGAATCTTTTATGTAGCCATGACAAGAGCAAAAAGAAAACTCTTTATTACGGCCAGTATGAATGAAGAGGGAAGGGGGAGAAACATAAGCAGATTTATTGGTGAAATGAAAGGGGATTTTTAGTTGTAATTTATGTATATAAATGTTATTATAGGTTGAGAAATAAAACACTTTAGGAGGTCGTAATGGCAAAGGATTTTGAAGAATTTGATGATGAAGAAAGAATCACAATTATTACAGATGATGATGAGGAAATAGAATGCGTCATAGTTGCAATTTTGGAAATTGATGATTATGGTGATTATATAGCACTTCTTCCAATTAATGATATGGAAGATGAAGAAGGTGAATTATTCCTTTATCGTTATTCTGAAGATGAAAATGAAGAGCCTGTTCTTGGTAATATTGAGTCTGAGGATGAGTTTAATGCAGTAAGTGCTGCCTTTGAGGAATTCCTTGATGAAGCTGATGAATATGATGAGATTATCTCTGATGAAGAGTATGAGAGAATCATAAACAACAAGGATGAATAAGGAAGAATCATGGAGAAAAAGAAGAGAGTATTAATAATAATTGGTGTATTAGTAGTTACAATTATTATTGTAGCCCTTGTTATTAATAGTTGTTCAAAGGGAAGTGGCAAAAATGATGGCAAGGATAGTATTAGCAGTGAAAGCGTTACAAATAAGGATGATCGTTCTTTAACAGATGAAACACAGGATGAGTCAGAACAAAATCAAGATGATAAGGAATCGGTAGATGATAAGTCTAAGGATGACTTGGATAAAGATTTAGATAATGATTTGGATGATGAAAATTCTGATGAAAAAGACGATGATAAGGGTTTAGATGATAAATCCGCAAGCAATGATTCTGATGATGGAAATTCCCATGGAGATTCTGGAAGGAAATCTAAAAAAGGTAATTCTCATGATGGTAATTTATCGGTAGATGATAATAAAAATGATTCCACTGGAAATAATGATGATGGAAATACATCTGTTGAAAAGCAGGAAGATAATAATGATTCTGAAGATTTTCGCTTAGAAAATGATTCAAGAAAAGATAGTTCATCGGATAAAGAGTCAAATGACAGTGGTAGTACATCCACAGAAGATGGAAGCACATCTGATAATGATTTACACAATGAAGCTAATACGGAACAGGGGTTTGGTCCTGTGATTTAGAAAATAATGGCGGGCACATAAATGCCCGCCTTTTAAAAGAGTGTGTTTTATGGATAAGCAAGTTAAGATTAATAAACAGGATTTAATTAAAAGTAAAATATTGGAAAAGAAACTGGTTAAGGAAAACATTAATCCTAAAACAGCAAGTAAGCATGTAATTAATAATTATGAGGATGCTTATGGGTTTATAAAAGAAGCCGAAAAAAATGGTATTAAACCGGGACTTACCAATATAAGAAATTTATGTGGAAAGATAGATGATGTTCAGAATAAGTTAGATATTATTCATATAGCAGGAACCAATGGTAAGGGATCTGTGGCTGCCTTCTTAACATCTATTTTTGAAAAATGTGGAATTAAGGTTGGAAGATACACGTCACCTGCAGTGTTTGAGTATAGGGAAAGATTCTATGTAAGTAATACAGAGGATAAAACTATTAATAAAAGTGATTCTTTTATTAGTGAGGATGATTTTACGAAGGAGATATCTTTTATTGCAGAAAAGGTTGATGAACTCATTAATGAAGGAAAGGATGCGCCTACTGCCTTTGAAATAGAAACAGCCTTAGCTTTTGATTATTTTTATAAAAGTGGTTGTGAAATAGTAATACTTGAATGTGGCATGGGTGGAAGAATGGATGCAACCAATATTATCATGAGACCGGTTCTTACCATACTTACTAAAATTGGCATGGATCATATGAATTTCCTTGGAGATAGCATTACTGACATAGCAAATGAAAAAGCAGGTATCATAAAATATGGTGTTCCAATAGTAAGTGCTCCTCAGGATGAAGAAGTTAGAAAAGTTTTAGAAAAGAAAGCTAAAGACAGATTTAATGCAGTAAGCTATGCTGATGAGTATGATGGTGACATAGGTCTTTTGGGAAGTTTTCAAAGGGAAAATGCAGGAATTGCCTTTGAAGCAGCAGGTATAGTTCTAGCAGGTATTCTTGGAAATGACATTCTAAACATGAAGGATGAAATAGATTTAAAGATACGAGAAGGTATAAAAGAAGCCATACATCCTGGAAGATTTCAAAGAATTGATACAAAGAGAGATATTTACATAGATGGTGCTCATAATGAGGATGCCATAAAAAAACTTTGTGAATCTGTGGGAATGTATTTTACAAAAAGGCCTGTAATTATTATAATAGGAGTGTTATCTGATAAGGAACATAAAAAAATGTGTGATATGTTACTTAATGTGGCAAGTAGTATATTTGCCGTAGCTCCTAATAATAAAAGGGCTTTAGGTGAATTGGATTTATATAATGAGTTGTGTGATAGTCTCAATGAATTAAATAAATCAAATGAGGATAAAAAAATATATTTATCCCATGGAAGTTTTGAAGAAGTTGCAAGGGCTTCCATTAAAGAGTATGATGGTTATTGTAATAAAGGTGAGAAACCTGTTATACTTGCATGTGGTTCATTATCTTACCTAAATGACATTGTAAAAAGATTTCTTGAACTAGAAAGGAACTAAAATGATTGATAAGGATAGAGTAAAAAAAGCTATTAGAGAGTTGTTGGAAGCCATAGGCGAAGATCCGGACAGAGAGGGGCTTGTAAATACTCCAGACAGAATAGCGAGAATGTATGAAGAAATTTATACCGGAAGTGATGAGGCTGTGGCTGACCATTTATCAAGAACATTTTCCTGCAGCAGCTCAGACATGGTGGTAGAAAAGGATATTACATTTTATTCTACCTGTGAGCATCATATGATGCCTTTTTATGGCAAGGCGCATATTGCCTACATACCTGATGGTAAGGTAGTTGGAATCAGTAAGTTAGCAAGAACTGTTGAGGAATATGCTAAGCGTTTACAGATACAGGAGAATCTTACAACTCAGATTGCAGATGCCATTATGGAATATTTAAAGCCAAAGGGAGTAATGGTAATGCTTGAGGCAGAACACATGTGCATGACAATGAGAGGTGTTAAAAAGCCGGGAACAAAAACAGTTACGGTAACATACAGAGGACTTTTCGAGGAAGACAGGGAACTTAGAGATGATTTCCTTGCCATTGTAAAGTAGGAGTATAAATTAGCCATGAAATGGTTTATATAATATCAAAAGTTTGACAAACACAAATGGAGGGCACAAATGTACATAGGAAATAAACTTTTTGATTTTGATAATAAAGCTTTTATAATGGGAATACTAAATGTTACTCCAGATTCGTTTTCTGACGGTGGTAAATTTAATAATATTGATGATGCTCTTAAAAGGGTCGATAAGATGCTAAAAGATGGAGCAAGTATCATTGATATTGGTGGTGAGTCCACAAGACCAGGTTACGAAATGATTTCAGATGAGGAAGAAATAGAGAGAATAGTTCCTGTAATTGAAAAAGTAAAAAGTAATTTTGACTGTGTTATTTCCACAGATACATATAAGGCAAATGTTTTATCTGCTGCAATTGATGCAGGGTGTGATTTGGCCAATGATATCTGGGGACTAAAATATGATAATGAATATGCTAATGTGGTGGCAAAGGGAAATATACCGGTTTGCATTATGCATAATGGGGATGGAAAGTATAATTCATTTGTTGATGATGTAATAAGGCAGTTAAACGAGTCCATAAACATAGCTTTAAATGCAGGCATAGATAGGGATAAAATAATACTTGATCCTGGAGTTGGATTTGCTAAATCTTACGAGGAAAACCTTAAGATTATTAAGGATGTTGATAGGATTTGTGATATGGGATATCCTGTGCTTCTTGGAACATCAAGAAAATCAGTTATTGGTTTAACCCTTGATCTTCCAGTAACAGAAAGACTTGAGGGAACAATAGCAACAACAGTAATGGGATATTTAAAGGGATGCAGAATATTCAGAGTACATGATGTATTGGAAAATAAAAGGGCGTTAGACATGGCAGAGGCCATTTATAATAGTTAAGAAGTTATGGATAGAATTTATATTGAAAAACTTAAAGTATTTGCCCATCATGGTGTGATGGAAGAAGAGACGATTAATGGGCAGGAATTTTACATTGATTGTGAAATTTTCCTTGACATTACAAAGGCTGCAGCAGAGGATGACCTTAATAAAACAATTAATTATGCCCAAGTTTCTAATTTTATTTATCAGTATGCAACAGAGCATACATTTAAACTTATAGAAACATTATCTGATAGATTGTGCAAAGAAATAATTAAAAACTTTGGAAGAGTGAAGGAAGCGAAAATTACCGTATATAAACCCAATGCACCAATAACATTTGATAATAGCGATGAACCTATGAGTTTTGAGAATGTGTCTGTTAATTGTAAAAGGGGAAGACATAGGGCATTTCTATCCATTGGGTCCAATATGGGTGATTCAAAAGCCATTTTAGAGGATGCCATTAAAACCATAGATGAGGATCAATATTGTAAAGTGATAAGCCAGTCGGAATTTATTGTGACTAAACCTTACGGTGACGTTGCTCAGGATGACTTCATTAATTCTGCGATTGAAATTGAAACGGTTTATGAACCATATGAATTATTGAGGTTTTTAAATGAAGTTGAATTAAAGTTTGGCAGGGAGCGAAAGATTCACTGGGGTCCAAGAACATTGGATCTTGACATAGTCTTTTATGATGATGTTGTTATTAATGACAGGGATTTAAATATTCCCCACATTGACATGCAAAACAGGGAGTTCGTATTAAAACCTTTATGCGAAATAGGGGCAAATAAGATTCATCCAGTTTTTAAAAAGACAGTTAGAAGAATGTATGATGAATTACTTTCGAGGTAAGTTTACATAATATTTTCTGATTGCTCTTGAAGCTGGTTTGCATAATATTCGTTAATAAATATAATTGGAGATAATAGTGAGTAACGATAACAAGAATTTAGATTTGAAAGAAATAAGAAAAGAAATTGATGTAATAGATGAAAAGCTTGTGGAACTCTTTGAGGAGCGCATGGAATTATGTCGTGATGTGGCGGCCTATAAATTTGCCACAGGTAAGCCTGTTCTTGACAGGCGGCGAGAGGCAGAAAAGATTGATTCCCTTACAAAGCTTGCAAAGGATGACTTTTCAAGACATGGAATAGAAGAGTTGTTTAGGCAAATAATGTCTATGAGTAGAAAGTATCAATATAAGCTTTTGACATCAAAGGGACTTAGGGATAATCTTGAGTTCTTATTTGTGGACAGACTTTGGAAGAAAGATGTAAAGGTTGTTTATCAGGGAATTCCAGGTGCTTATTCCCATGAGGCGCTTCTTAACTATTTTGGAGAATATGTGGATTATCATAATGTTGATATTTGGCGTAAAGCCATGGAGGAAATAAGAGACGGAGTTTCTGATTATGCGGTATTGCCAATTGAAAATTCCACTGCAGGAATAGTTGGAGACGTTTTTGATTTGCTTACTGAGTTTGATAATTATATTGTAAAATGTGTTGATGTTAAGATTAATCATGCACTTTTAGGAACAATGGATAGTGAGATTCCGGATGTTGAAATAGTTACTTCGCATCCACAGGCACTGATGCAAAGCAGGGAATTTATCGAGGAGCATGGATGGGAACAAATTCCTCAGAGTAATACTGCAATTGCAGCAAGTAAAGTGGCAAAGGAAAATAATAAGAGAAAAGCAGCCATTGCATCTGCCATGACTGCGGATATTTATGGTCTTAAGGTTTTGGCTGATCATATTAATACAAATGCAGTTAATACCACAAGGTTTATTATTGTTACAAAGCATAGAATAATTAGAAAGGATGCTAACAAGGTATTAATTAGTTTTGAACTTGCACATGAAAAGGGTACTCTTTATGAGACATTATCGCATATTATATACAATGATGTAAACATGACAAAGATAGAGAGTAGGCCTATTCCAGGTAAGAACTGGCATTATAGATTCTTTGTTGAGATGGATGGCAGGATAGATGATTTTGGTGTTGTAAATGCTTTAAGAGGCATAAATGCAGAAGCCATTAACATGAAGATTCTTGGAAATTACTAGGGGGATATATGGAACCAGTTACGATAATGATGCCACCTAAGGATGTGGTACCAATAGGAATAATGCACTTTGTTCATGGTATGGCAGAACATAGAAAAAGATATGAAAAGACCATGGAATATTGGGCAAAAAAAGGATATGTATGTGCCATGCGTGACCTAAAGGGACATGGTGAAAATGTGGAGAGCCCTGAAAAACTTGGTATTATAGGTGAAAGAGGATATAAGCACTACATTGATGATGTACATGATTTTAATGTGTATTTAAAAAGAGAATACCCAGGAATACCATTAATATTAATAGGTCATAGTATGGGTTCATTGATTGTTAGAACTTATATAAAAAGACATGATGAAGAAGTTGATTGTTTAATTATATCAGGTTCTCCATCTAACAATAAGGCAGCTATATTTGGAAAGTTACTTATAAGAATTCTTGCTGTTTTCAACGGATATGAGTATAAGAGTCCGTTAATAGCAAATATGGTTACAGGTGCTTTTGAAAAACCATTTGCCAATGAAGGCATAAAGAACTCCTGGCTTTCAAGTGATGTGGGAGTTGCAACTCTCTACAATAAGGATCCTTTATGTGGATTTACATATTCATTAAATGGATATAAGGCACTTTTAGACATGGTAACTGAGACATATTCAGAACGCGGTTGGAGATTAAAGAATCCCCGCCTTCGCATTGCATTTCTTTCTGGGGCTGATGACCCTTGTAGAACCAATGACAAGATGTTTAAAAAAGCCATTGAACATATGAGGAATGTTGGATACAAAAACGTTACTTACAAGTTATTCCCAGGAATGCGACATGAGATATTTAATGAGATTAAAGTAAGAGATGTATTTGATACAATGGAAGAGGTAATTAAGGCATTGTAATTCCCATAAGGGTTTTGTGGGGAGGTTGGTAATTTACGTAGCCGTGAAGATTAATAAGTGCAACCGCAGACTCTGCTCTCGCACATTGGCGGGTACCCCTAGCCGTTCTAAACTCAAAAACTCCAAGTTAAAGTATTCAAAAAATTAAAGAATATGACTTGGAGTTTTTTTGTTAAGAACGTAGACCCGCCATGGTCTGCTCTGTACTTATTAATCTTCACGGCTACTTATTCTTTGCCAACCACCCATACCAACCCTTATCCGCCACACCCGTAGCCGGGTAGGCGCATTATAAACAACCTAAACTTTTCAACTATTCTTCGTTGCTTACTTTTATACCCAACTGGCCATAACCTTCACTTTGGTGATAATTCTACTATAATTCATATCAACTTAGCTTACTCACTTACTCACTAACTCGCAATAGGCTTCGGGTTCGGCGAAATAAGGCTTGTTGTGGGAAGGTTGGTCTTGAATAGGAATTAAGCATAAAGTGGTTATAGGGCTACTTATACTATATGTGAAGTAACCTTAGAGGTTGTAATAAAAAAAGCAAAAAAACTAAGTAAAAAGCTGCGATTTCAGGTCGCAAAGCTTTTTAGCGCACACGAGAAAATTCTTATCAAAAGAATTATTGAGTTGTAAGCGTGCTTATGTTTTTTTGCTTTTTTGTATGTACAACATCTTAGGTTGCGTAACCCGATAGTAGAAGTGGGCCTGTGGCCACTTTATGCGTATTTTAGCCATCAATCTTCCCATAACAAACCTTATGGGGATTAATCGTCGCTTTCTTCGTCGGCAGTTGTTTCGTATACTGTACGTTTTCTTGCCATTTCGTCATTTTCTAAGTATTCGTCGTAAGTTGTAATCTTATCAATAAGTTTTCCATTAACTATTTCAAAGATACGATTTGCTGTTGTTTGAACTACCTGGTGGTCACGGGATGAAAAGATAAGTACGCCAGGGAACTTAATAAGTCCGTTGTTAAGAGCAGTAATACTTTCCATGTCAAGGTGGTCAGTAGGTTCATCAATTACCAAAACATTGGCTCCGCTAATCATAAGTTTAGAAAGCATAACTCTAACTTTTTCACCACCGGAAAGAATACGTACTTTTTTAACACCGTCTTCACCGGCAAATAACATTCTTCCAAGGAATCCTCTTACATAGGTTGCATCCTTGATTTCGGAGAACTGTGTAAGCCATGTTGCAATATCATCATCTGTATCAAAGTCTTTTGTATTGTCTTTAGGGAAGTAACTCTGGCTTGTGGTAATTCCCCATTTGTAATCACCGCTATCTGGTTCCATTTCACCCATAAGAATCTGGAAGAGAGTAGTCTTTGCAAGACCATTGCTTCCAACAAGGGCGATTTTATCTTCACGACCAACAACAAATGAAATATCATCTAATACTTTAACACCATCAATTGTTTTTGATAGATGTTCAACAGTAAGAACTTCATTACCGATTTCACGCTCTGGTCTGAAATCAATATATGGATATTTTCTACTTGATGGCTTAATTTCATCAAGTTCAATTTTCTCAAGGGCACGTTTTCTGGATGTAGCCTGTTTTGATTTTGAAGCATTTGCTGAGAATCTCTGAATAAATTCCTGGAGTTCTTTGATTTTTTCTTCTTTTTTTCTGTTAGCTTCTTTTTGCTGCTTAATGATAAGCTGGCTGCTCTCATACCAGAAATCATAGTTACCAGCATAAAGCTGGATTTTGGCATAATCTATATCTGCAATCTGAGTACAAACCTTATTAAGGAAGTATCTGTCGTGGGATACAACAATTACAGTATTGTCAAAGTTTATAAGAAATTCTTCAAGCCATGCAATGGCATCAAGATCTAAGTGGTTTGTAGGTTCGTCAAGAAGAAGAATGTCCGGATTACCAAAAAGTGCCTGAGCTAAAAGAACTTTAACCTTAAGAGCACCAGGAAGATCTTTCATAAGGGAGTAGTGCATTTCTGTATCAACACCAAGTCCATTAAGAAGTGTTGCGGCATCACTTTCAGCCTCCCAACCATTCATTTCGGCAAATTCACCTTCAAGTTCAGCAGCTCTTACACCGTCTTCGTCAGAGAAGTCCGGCTTCATGTAAATTGCATCTTTTTCTTTCATGATTTCATAAAGTCTTGCATTTCCCATGATTACTGTATCTAAAACCATATATTCATCATACTGGAAATGGTCCTGCTTTAAGAAAGATAGTCTTTCCCCTGGAGTAATGATAACATCACCACTAGTTGGCTCAATTTCTCCCGTAAGTATTTTTAGGAATGTTGATTTTCCTGCGCCATTTGCCCCAATAAGACCATAGCAGTGTCCTGGAACAAACTTAATATTAACATCTTCAAATAAAGCTTTTTTGCCAAATCTTAAAGATATATTGCTTGTGCTAATCATTTCTTAAACCTCCTGAAATATAAAAAATAACAATAGATAGTATTATTAATAATAATCCTATAATGGTTAGTATTAGTCCAAGTGTGCGCCACATTGAAGGTGATACTAAAATAATTCCGATTATTGATAAAGTTAACCCGGCTAATAATAGTATTATAGATAGTATATGACATATGGGTTTTTCTTTAAACAGTTTTATAAAAATAATAATTGATAATACAAAAAAAACAATGAGAATATCTAATAATATGTTCATAAACCTCCTGAAATATTTGGTTTTCTAAAAACAAGCATAAGTATAACAAATTTTTACAGTGTTTACAATGTGATTGTTATACAAAGATATGTAAATTGTTAGACAAAAGTCAGCAAATATGATAGAATGTAGGTTGATTTTTTATATTTATTTGGAGGCGTTATGTTAGGCGATAATAAAGTATTATATTCTGCTATGCAGAGTACAGGAACACTTACACTTGGAAATTATATGGGAGCCCTTGATAACTGGGTTAAGTTAGCAGATGAATATCAGACATTTTATGCAATTGCTGATCTTCACTCTCTTACAGTTCGTCAGGATCCTAAAGATATTAGAAAGAGAGCAAGAGACCTTTATGTTCTTTATGTGGCAGCAGGTCTTGATCCTGAAAAGAATTGTATTTACTACCAGTCACATGTTGGTGCACATGCAGAACTTTCATGGATTTTAAATTGTTTTACTTATATGGGTGAACTTAACCGAATGACCCAGTTTAAGGATAAAGCAGCAAAGCATTCAGATAATATTAATGCAGGTCTTTATACATATCCTGTTCTTATGGCAGCAGATATTCTATTATATCAGGCAGATGTTGTACCTGTAGGAGCTGATCAAAAACAGCATCTTGAAATTACAAGAGACATCGCTAACAGATTTAATAGTATTTATGGCGATGTGTTTACAGTACCTGAAGCCTATATTGGAAAAGCCACTGCTAAAATCATGAGTCTTCAGGATCCTACAAAGAAAATGAGTAAGTCGGATGAAAATCCAAATGCAAGCATTCTTCTTATGGATGATCATGATACAATAATGAGAAAGTTTAAGAGAGCGGTAACTGATTCTGATACAGAAATTAGATATTCTGAAAGCAAGCCTGGCATTATGAATCTTATTAACATTTATGGTGCCATTACAGGAAAAACACCTGAGGAAGTGGAAAAGGAATTTGACGGCAAGGGTTATGGTGATTTTAAACTTGCTGTTGGCGAGGCTGTTGTAAGCAAGTTAAAGCCTCTTCAGGATAAATTCTATGACCTTTCAAAGAATAAGGATTACATTAATAATTGCATTAAGGAAAATGATGAAAAAGCAGCTTATTTTGCTAATAAGACTCTTAGAAAGGTTCAGAAGAAAGTTGGCCTTTTAGAAAAAATAAGATAGTTGCTTTTAAAGAATAAAAGAACTAAAAAAACAGATAGTTGGTGACTTATGAATATTGAATACAAAACTCCAAATCCTCTTATAAGAGGCGTACTTAAAACTGAAGATGCATACACATTTACCATGGAAGCAGAAGTTCCTGATGATGTGGAAAGTGGAGTAATACTTTATAAAAAAGGTAGTAGTGAAGAGGTTTTAAGAATACCATTTAAAAAAGGCATAACAGTAGGTAATGTTATGTCGGTTTCTCTTACACTGAATAATGGCGATAATTATGATTATAATTATTACATTGGTGATAAGGTAGTTACTGATTCCTATGCGAAAGTTATTAATTTTTCCGGCAAATGGGGAAGCAAAAGAGAGTTTACTTCAGCTGCGCTTTTAGAGAATGAGACTTTGGAGGAAGAAAAAGAAAAGTATCCATATCTTCATAAGAATCCTGGTATTTTACTAAGTGATAATATTATTTATAGATTGCATGTCCGTGGCTTTACAAAGAGTGCCACTTCAAAGGTAAAGAATAAGGGAACTTTTTTAGGTGTGGTTTCAAAGATTGATTATCTTAAGGAACTTGGCATTAATATGGTTGAACTGATGCCATCCTATGATTTCTTTGAAATGCCAGTTAAAAGGGATGACCATATGCCGATGATGGTGGGTACTGACATATTAAACTATTGGGGATATACTGATGCGTATTATTTTGCTCCTAAGGCATCATTTGCCAGTGATAAAAATAGAGGTGGTGCTAATAGAGAGTTTAAATACATGGTAAGCATGCTTCATGAAGCAGGAATAGAAGTGTGCATGGAGTTCATGTTTATGGAAAAGTCAGCCGAATACAGAATTAAGTGTTTAAGATACTGGGTTATGGAATATGGTATTGATGCAATACATTTAACAGGTGTATCTGACGATTTCTTGAAGCTTGTTAAGGAAGATGCCCTTCTTGGCAAAACTAAAATTATGGCCATGAACCTTAATGCAGAGGGAAATGGATTTGATGTACCAAAGGTTAGAAGACTTGCATCTTATAATGACGGTTTCCTAAAAGGAGCAAGACATTTCCTAAAGGGTGATGAGGATCAGATTAGTTCCATGTGCTACAATGTGCGAAACAATCCTAATACTTGTGCAAACATTAATTTCCTTTCTAATAATGGGCAAATGACTTTGTACGATACAGTATCTTTCGATAGAAAATACAATGAAGCCAATGGTGAAGGAAATAATGATGGTGCAGTAAATGACTTTAGTTGGAACTGTGGCTGTGAAGGTGCAACCAGAAAAAGAAAGATTTTGGATCTTAGAAAGAAGCAGATTAAAAATGCTTTGTCCATGCTTTTGTTAAGTCAGGGTGTTCCTCTTATCATGTCAGGGGATGAGCGTGCCAATACTCAGAATGGTAACAATAATCCATATTGTCAGGATAATGAAATCTCCTACATAAAGTGGACAACTTCCTCATTTGAAAAGGAAATTTTTGAGTTTACAAAGGCTTTAATAGCCTTTAGAAAGAATAATACAATACTTCACATGCCCACAGAAATGAGGAATATGGATTACCTTTCCAAGGGATTTCCGGATATGTCATTTCATGGAAGTAATGCATGGTATTTAGATAGCGGATACTTTAACAGACATTTTTCATTAATGCTTTGTGGTGAGTACGCAGTGGATTCCATTAAGAGGGATGATATATTTGTTGCTTTTAACATGCATTGGGAAGAGCAAAGTTTTGATGTACCTATGCCAAGACCAGGAAGGGTTTGGAAAAAATATGTTGATACTTCTGTAAATGCTACTGATTCATTTGCTGAAGATGGAGAACTGGTGGATAGAAGTTTAGTTGTAACTCCAAGAACCACAGTTGTTTTAATTGGCGTTGAAAGTGAAGACAAAAAAACTACAGGAAAACATACAAAACGCAAAAAATAATCCATGTAAGGGTTAAATCAAAGAAACTATGAACAGTATAAATGAGCTTAATATTAGCATAAAAGAAAAAGTTGATAAGCATAAAAGATTTTCATCAGAGCAGCTAAAATTAGCTGCTCTGATGTTTATGATTTTGGATCATTTGGGATATAAATTAGGAGATGATGGTGATTTATTAAGGGCAATTGGAAGACTTTCCTTTCCAATATTTGCCTTTTTGATTTCGGAGGGATTTAGACATACATCTAATAGAAACAAATATCTTATAAGGATGTTTATTTTTGCTTTAATTTCAGAAATTCCTTTTAATTTACTTCTTAATGACAGCGTTTTTTATGCAGATAGACAAAATGTCATGTTTACCTATGTTCTTGGACTAATAATGCTTATGGCCATAGAAACAATACGAATTAGGATAGTTGATTTTTCATTGGAAGCATTGGCAGAGGGTGGCGTTGTTATGTTAACCTGTGCTGCATCTGGAATCATTCAAACAGATTATTATGTTGTGGGCATTATAATGATTTGGATTTTTTACAGATGGGCAGATGATTATATTTGTGAAATTGTTTTATTAATTATATTATTCTTAATGCAATTGGAGCTTACGGGGATTCTCTCAATTATATTGATTCTGCTTTACAATGGAAAACTAAGCAATGGGTTAAGAAGTCATGGGCAGGCAGTATTAATAAAGTATTTATTTTATATTGCGTATCCTTTGCATATGTTATTATTGGCAGTGTTGATTTAGAGTTGACATTATTTTTTTATAGCATTATACTCTTTGTGGGTTAATTAGGAAAATAAGGATTGATGCAAAATACTAAAGCATCATGGAGGGGAAAATGCAGGAACATAATAAGATGACTCCTGAACAGATAAGGAGACATAGAAGAAGAATAGAGCACCTAAAAAGAGAGCGTGCAAGAGTTAGAAGAAATAAAATAATTGCAGGAATTATTCTGCTATTAATAGTTGTTTTCTTGGGGTCTTTAGGAATTAAGGCCATAGGTAAGCATTTGCCAAAGAAAAAGAATAGTAAAACAAAGGTTACTGAAACAAAGAAAACGGATAATAATGAAACAGATGATTCCACGGAAAGTGTTACAGTAAGTGATACTTACAAGGATTTAAAGACTGATGGAATTACTGTTTGCATTGACCCTGGACATGGTGGAAGCGACCAGGGCGGTGTCAATGGCGATGTTATTGAAAGTGCCGAGATGCTTGATCTTGCCAAAAGAGTAAAGGAAAACCTAGAGGGCTACGGAGTAAATGTTGTACTTACAAGGGATGATGATAGTTTCTTGTACTTAAATCCAAGGGCTCAGATGGCAAATGATGAAAATGCTTCAGTATTTGTTTCGCTTCACAGAGATAGTGGAACTGCTGATGGTGGCGGTGATGTGGAAATCTTTATTAATAAGGATGCCACTAAAGATGACGAAGCACTGGGAAATGCCTTATATAAGAGATTAAAGAAGATTAAGGCAATGGATACTTCTAAGGTGAAAAATGGTTCCATGGCAGATGAAGAAACCAACTATGTGGTATTTGATGGACTTAACATGCCGGGGTGTTTAATTAATCTTGGATATACATCGTCATCTGATAATAATGAGGCTTATGAAAGCAATAAGAAAAAGTATGCTACTGCCATAAGTGAGGGTATTTTAAACTATCTTCTAAAAAAGCAGGAGAGTGGTGAAACTACGGAAGAGACCACTGAAGAAAGCATAGATGTTAGCGATTTGGAATAAATAAAATACAATTTTTAAAAAGCAAGATGTGGAGCAAAAAGAAAAGCTCCACATCTTGCTTTTTAACCACAATATATAGTATAATTTACATTTGAGTGTAACTATATGAACGGAGAAAAATATGATTAATTATAAAGAAAATGTGCTTAATCTTAAAAGCTATCTTTTTTTAAGGGAAGAGGTAGGATTTAAGAACCTAAGTACTATTCAAGCTCAAAAGGCAATAGATAATTGTTTATATAACATAGTTGCCTACGATGGGGACATGCCTGTGGGAATGGGAAGAATCGTAGGTGATGGTGCGGTAATATGTTATATACAGGATCTTATTGTAATTCCTGGTTATCAGAGATTTGGAATAGGTGGTAATATTTTGGATAAACTGGTTAAGTATGTTGAGAGTATTACCATGGAAGAGACGGAAATGATGTTAGGTCTTATGTGTGCCAAAGGACGTGAGGGTTTTTATACAAAGCATGGTTTTACAGCAAGACCTACTGAGAATTTAGGACCAGGAATGATTAAATATTTGTCTAAGAAAGATTTTTAAAATAATATAATAAACTATTAATATAGGAGTCAAAATGGCAGCTAAGAAAAATACCAATGAATATAATGAAAGCAGTATATCCATACTTGAGGGTCTTGAAGCGGTAAGAAAAAGACCTGGTATGTATATAGGCAGTGTTTCTACAAAAGGTCTTAATCATCTTATTTATGAGATTGTAGATAACTCAGTGGATGAGCATTTGGCAGGATATTGTAGTGAAATAAAAGTAACACTTGAAAAGGATGGCAGTGCAACCATTAGTGATAATGGACGTGGTATTCCAACAGGCATTCATGAAAAAGCAGGAATTCCTGCAGTGGAAGTTGTATTTACAGTATTGCATGCCGGCGGCAAATTCGGTGACGGCGGTTATAAGATATCAGGTGGTCTTCATGGTGTAGGTGCATCAGTCGTTAATGCACTTTCAGAAAGACTTGAGGTTACTGTAAAAAGAGATGGTAAGGTATATAAGCAGAAATATTCAAGAGGCAAGGTAAAGAGCAAGCTTGAAGAGGTTTCCACCTGCAGAAAGAACGATACAGGAACCAGCGTAACTTTTTATCCTGATGATGAAATATTTGAAAAGACATATTTTAAGGCTGAATCCATAAAAAGCAGACTCCATGAAACAGCATATCTTAATCCGGGACTTACAATTACTTTTGAAAACAAAAGAGTGGGTGAGGAACAGACAAAGGTATATCACGAAGAAGATGGTATCATAAGTTATGTTAAAGCCTTAAATAAGGATAAAGAAGCTGTTTGTGATGTTGTATATTTTAAAAGAACAGAGGATGGAATAGAAGTTGAAGTTGCATTTCAGTATACTTCAGACTTTCAGGAAAACATTGTGGGATTCTGTAATAATATTTGTACACAGGAAGGTGGTACACATATTACAGGATTTAAATCAAAGTTTACAACAGTTATTAATCAGTATGCAAGAGAACTTGGTATTCTTAAAGATAAGGATAATAATTTTACTGGAGCAGATGTTAGAAACGGCATGACAGCCATTATAGCAATTAAGCATCCGTCTCCACGATTTGAAGGACAGACCAAAACAAAACTTGACAATCCGGATGCGGGTAAGGTTACATCCGATGTTGTGGGTGATGAACTGGTTTTATACTTTGACAGAAACTTAGAGAATTTAAAATCTGTTATTGCCTGTGCAGAAAAGTCAGCTAAAATAAGAAAAGCGGAAGAAAAAGTTAAGACTAATCTTTTATCAAAGCAGAAGTTTTCCATAGACAGCAATGGTAAGCTTGCCAACTGTGAAAGCAGAAAGGCAGAAGAATGTGAAGTGTTCATAGTGGAAGGTGATTCCGCGGGGGGCTCTGCAAAGACAGCAAGAAACAGAAAGAATCAGGCCATACTTCCAATCAGAGGTAAGATATTAAATGTTGAAAAGGCAACCATAGATAAGGTTTTGGCAAATGCAGAAATCAAAACCATGATCAATACCTTTGGTTGCGGTTTCTCAGAAGGATATGGCAATGACTTTGACATTAGTAAACTTCGTTATAATAAGATTATTATTATGACAGATGCGGATGTTGATGGTGCTCATATTGCAACACTTTTACTTACATTCTTTTATAGATTCATGCCTGATTTAATTAATTATGGTCATGTATACCTTGCAACCCCACCATTATATAAGGTGGTACCTAAAAAGGGTGAGGGTGAATATTTGTATGATGATAAAGCTTTGGAAAAATACAGAAAAACTCATTCTGGATTTACACTTCAGCGATATAAAGGTTTGGGAGAAATGGATGCAGACCAGCTTTGGGAGACAACTCTTAATCCTGAAACAAGAATTTTAAAGCAGGTTGAAATTGAGGATGCCATTATGGCAAGTGAAGTTACAGGCATGCTTATGGGTACTGATGTACCACCAAGAAGAGAATTTATTTATACACATGCAAATGATGCAGAACTTGATGTGTAAATTGTCATAAGGCACACAATATAATTCGTAAGGAGAATTTTAAATGGCTGAACAAATTATAAAAACAGAATATTCTGATGTAATGCAGAAGTCATATATAGATTATGCCATGAGTACCATTTGTGCCAGAGCCATTCCCGATGTAAGGGATGGATTAAAACCGGTACAAAGAAGAGTATTATATGCCATGGATCAGCTTGGCCTTAATCACAATAAACCTCATAGAAAATCCGCAAGAATTGTGGGTGATGCCATGGGTAAATATCATCCTCATGGTGACAGTTCAATCTATGAGGCATTAGTAGTTATGGCTCAGGACTTTAAGAAAGGCATAGCTCTAGTAGATGGTCATGGTAACTTTGGTTCCATTGAAGGTGATGGGGCTGCTGCCATGCGTTATACAGAAGCTAAACTTAAAAAATTCACTCAGGATGTTTATCTTGCTGATTTAGATAAGGACATAGTGGATTTTGTTCCTAACTTTGATGAAACTGAAAAGGAACCATCAGTACTTCCGGTAAGAGTTCCAAATATTTTGATTAATGGAGCGGAAGGAATTGCAGTTGGTATGACCACAAGTATTCCTACTCACAATCTTGCAGAAGTAATTGATGCCATGATTGCTTATATGGATAATGAAAAGATTTCCATAGAAGATTTAATGGAGATAGTACCAGGACCAGATTTTCCTACCGGTGGTCTTGTGGTAAATAAAGATGAACTTTTGGATATTTATAAAACCGGTTCGGGAAAAATCAAACTTCGTGGTAAGGTTGAATTTGAAAAAGGCAGAAGAGGTAATAGGGATAAACTGGTTATTAGTGAAATTCCATATACCATGATTGGTGCTAATATTTCAAAATTCATTTCTGACTGCGTTGATTTAGTAGAAAATAAACATACATCAGATGTGGTTGACATAACAAATGAATCATCAAAAGAGGGCATTAGAATTGTCCTTGAACTAAAAAAGGGTGCAGATGTTGAAAAACTTAAAAATCTCCTTTATAAGAAAACAAAACTTGAAGATACATTTGGCGTAAACATGTTAGGTATTGCTGATGGAAAACCTGAGCAGCTTAACTTAAAGAGCATCTTATCATACAATGTGGAATTTCAGTATGAGTTGATGACAAGGAAGTACACAACACTTCTCGCAAAGGCAAATGATGAGAAAGAGGTTAAGGAAGGTCTTATAAAGGCTTGCAACATAATCGATCTTATTATTGAAATCATCAGGGGTTGCCAAAGTCAGAAACAGGCCAAGGAATGTCTAATGAATGGTGATACCACGGACATTAAGTTTAAGAATCCGGAATCAGCTATTCTTGCAAGTAATTTAAACTTTACAGAAAGACAGGCACAGGCTATTTTAAGTCTTCAGCTTTACAGACTTATTGGTCTTGAGATACTTGCTCTTCAGAAGGAGTTTGAGGAATTAGTTGAGAAAATATCAGAGTATGAAGATATTCTACATTCAAGAAGATCCATGGCAAGGGTTATTAAAAAAGAACTTAAAGCAATTAAGAAAGAATATGAACTTCCTAGAAAAACTGAAATTACAAATGCAGCAGCAGCTGTTGTTGTAAAAGAAGAAATTAAGGAACAGGAAGTTATCTTTATCATGGATAAGTTTGGTTATGCCAAACTCTTGGATGTATCTGCTTATGATAGAAACAAAGAGACCATTGATGCAGAAAACAAATACGTATTTAGCTGTATGAATACGGATAAAATTGTTATATTTACCGATAATGGTAACATGCATCAGATTAAGGTTTTAAAGGTTCCATATAAGAAACCTAAGGAGAAAGGAGTTCCTATTGATAATCTGGGTAATTACAGTAGCGCCGGAGAGGCTATTGTAGGGCTATTTGCCTATGATAACATCAGGAACAATAAGTTGCTATTTACTACCCGCAAAGGTATAATGAAACTTGTGGATGCATCGGAATTTGATGTTAACAGATCAACTGTCAGCGCAACAAAGCTAAATGATGATGATACTTTAATTAGAGTAAATGCCACAAGAATTACCACAAAGGTTGAAAATACAAGTCAGGATATATATGAAGAACCTGTTCTTTTATCAGGAGGAGATGATGAATTCTTCCAGATTGAGGATGAACAGTTAGAACTTGATTTATCAGAACTTAGTGGTGACATGGATATGAATGAAGGACCATCTGTGGTTACTCAGTATACAAGAGAAATACTTGTTCTTCAGACAGAGGCAGGATATTTCTTGAGATTCCCACTTAAGGATGTACCAGAAAAGAAGAAAGGTGCAGTAGGTGTTAAGGGAATTAATCTTACAGATAAGGATTTTGTAAGGGAAGTTTATCTTTTGGATGTGGGAGATAACAAAACAGTGGAATACAAAGGAAAGAAGATAGAACTTCGTAAGTTGAATATTTCAAAACGTGGCGGTAGAGGATCAAAGGGCAAGTAAATAAGGAGAATAGTCTTGAATAGAAAGATAGAGTCTTTAAAGAAAATATTATGTTTTATACTTATGTTATTAATGGTTTTATCAGATTTTAATCCAATTAGTTTTATTGGACATAAGGATAATAAGACCATTGTTTATGCTGATTTTGAAAGTAGTATATCAGCATTTCCTGAAAGTTATAAAACCTATTTAAGACAACTTCATAAAGAACATGCTAACTGGACATTTACTCCACTTAAAACAGGTATTGATTTTGATGAGGCAGTAAGTAATGAGTGTGACGACAAATGCTTAATGATTAAAAGCTGTAGCGAGTTTCTTCTTAGTAATGCAAGTGGAGATTATGATACAAAAACCGGAGAGTACATAGGTAAAAGTGGAAGTAGCTGGGTTAGCGCTTCTAAAAATGCAGTGGCATATTATATGGATCCAAGAAATTTCTTAAATGATCAGCATATATTTATCTTTGAGAATCTTTCATATAATTCATCTGCTCAGACACAGGATGGAGTGGAAAAACTCTTAGGTGGATCCTTTATGGGCGGCAATTATGTTGCTTACTATAATAAAAATGGTAAATTTAAAAAGAATTCATTTACATATTCAAAGGCAATAATGGATGCTGCCAAGGAAGCAGGAATAAGTCCATATTTTGTGGCTTCAAAGATACTTAATGAAATTGGAAGCGGTGGTACATATACTACAGAAGATGGAAAGACATATGCTGTTGGTAATTCAGGCAGTATTAATGGTAAAAATGAAACTTATCCAGGTATCTATAATTTCTATAATATAGGTGCTTCAGATGGGAATAATGCCATTGCAAGTGGACTTTCCTGGGCAAGTAGTGGAAGTGATTATAACAGACCATGGAATACACCTAAAAAGTCAATTGTAGGTGGAGCAGCATATCTTTATGACCTTTATATAAATGGTGGTCAGTATACTCCATATTTGCAGAAGTTTAATGTAAATCCAAATAGTTCTCATGCTCTTTATACTCATCAGTACATGAGTTCAGTATTTGCCGTTGTTGCAGAAGCAGAGTCTTCATATATTGCATATAACGCCATGGGTACAATTAACAGTTCCTTTAATTTTGTTATTCCGATTTACAATAACATGCCATCAAGTGATACCACAATTTCAATTGGAAATACTAAGACAAAAACAGGTGTAATGAATAGTAAGGTTAATGTTAGAAAGGGACCTTCAGTTACATATGATAAGATTAACAGCGTTGATAAAAACACAGCTGTAACAATTCTTGATTATGTAAGAAGTGATACTACTGGAAATCTTAAATTCATGGTTAATCCTTATTGGATGAAGGTTAAATACACTGATGGAAAAGACACGGTAACAGGATATGTCTGTGCAAAATATGTGGATCTTGATACCACGGACAGTTTTTATCTTAATAATAAATTAGCATTAAATGTTAATGTGTCAAAGGATGAGACTATCTATTACATGAGTGATGACCCTGCCATTGCAACTGTTGATGACAAGGGTAGAGTTAAAGGTATTAAGGTTGGTAAAACAACAATCAGGGCATATACAACTGGCGGCAAATGTTCTGCAGTGGGAATAGAAGTTTGCAAAATTGGCGTTGCATTTGCCAAGAAAAGATACTATGTTGCAAAGGATAAAAGTAGAACAATTACAGCCGATGTATATACTGCTTATGAAGATAAATCAGTTACTTATACAAGTTCTGATGAGACTATAGCAACTATCGATGAAAATGGCCTGGTTAAGGGACTTGAATATGGTGAAGTAACAATTACTGCCACAACTAATAAGGAGAAAAAAACAGCCACAACAATTGTACAGGTTGTAAAACCTGTAGAATCCATTTCTCTTAATAAAGAAAAACTGTCAATGGTGGCTGGCAAGAAAAAGACTTTAAAGGTTACTTATGAGCCTGCTGATGCCAGTGTTTTAAAAGTTAAGTGGTCAAGCTCTAATAAAAAGATTGCCACTGTAAATAAAAAAGGAGTTATAAAGGCAAAGAAGGCTGGAAAAGTTACTATTACTGCAACCAGTGTTCAAGGTAAGAAAACAGCAACCTGTGTTGTTACAGTAAAGCCTAATAAAGTAACAGGGGTTAAGGTTACAGTTAAAAGATATGATAGACTAAAAATAAGATGGAATGAAGTAAAGAATATTACTGGTTACTTTGTTTATAGATATAATAAGGATACTGATAAATTCGAAAGAATTGCCACTGTTAAAGGTAAGACTTATTATGTGGATAAGAATTTGACTACAGGGAAAAAATATATTTATAAAGTAAGGGCTTATAGAAAGGTTAAGGATACCATTTATAAGGGTAAGTACAGTAAAGAAAAAAAAGGTGTTCCAAAGAAAAAATAAATTTAAAAAATACTAACAAAGTATAATTAATAAAAACTAACTAAGAAATATATTAAGGAGATTAACAATGAAAGAATTATCAGCACTTATGGAGTACAGAGAAAGCATTAAAGTAGTTGATGCAACTCTTAGAGATGGAGGTTTATGTAACGACTTTTATTTTGATGAAGGATTTGCCAAGGCTCTTTATAATGCTAATGTAAAAGCAGGTATTGACTACATGGAATTTGGATATAAGGCTGATAAGGACATGTTTGATGTTAATAAGTTTGGTCCAAGCAAGTTCTGTGATGAAGATTATTTGAGAAGTGTAGTTGGTGATAACGATACAGATCTCAAGATTGCAGTTATGGCCGATGTGGGAAGATGTAATTACAAACAGGATATTATAAACAGAAATGATAGTGCAATTGATTTGGTTAGAGTTGCAACATATCTTAATACAATTCCTGCTGCCATCGACATGATTGAACATTCTCATAATATGGGATATGAAACAAGCTGTAATATTATGGCTATTTCAAAAGGACAGGAAGCAGATGTTAGAGTAGCACTTGATTTATTAGGTAAGTCACCTGTTGATGTAATCTATATAGTTGATAGTTATGGCTCTCTATATCCTGAGCAGATTGCAAGAATTACAAATCTTTACATGGAATTTGCCAATAAATATAATAAGAAAATTGGTATTCATGCTCATGATAATCAGAGATTAGCATTTGCCAATACCATTGAAGCAACAGGGGAGGGCGTTGATTTCCTTGACGCTACATATGCAGCAATGGGACGAGGAGCTGGAAACTGCTCGATGGAATTATTATTGGGCTTCTTAAGAAATCCTAAGTATAACTTATATCATGTACTTAAATTCATTGAAGATTACATGACTCCCATGAAAGAGAATGGAATTAAGTGGGGATATGATTTGCAGTATTTATTAACTGGGATTTTAAATGAACATCCAAGAACTGCAATAGCGTATACAAAAGAAGGTAGAAAGGATATCTCTGAGTTCTATAAGGAGATAATAGCAGAGGATTAATTGAAGTGAGTTTACATGAATTTCATCCACATATTAGATGGACTGCAAAAAAAATAGGTTTAATATTCTTCTTTACAATATTAATATTTGTATTTACACTTTTTGCAGTTAAAAAAACAACTGCAGGTTACCTTAATTTCGGCAATACATTTGTAATTCTTATTTCTTTGTATTTTGGTCCGGAAATAAGTGTTTTTTCAGCAGGTGTGGGTTCATCCCTTGCTGATTTGGCACTTAAAAGAAGTGATTGGGCAATACAGACATTAATAATAAAATCTACAATGGCACTAATTATAAGTTTCTTATCAAGGAGAAGGCCGGATATTAAGCTTTCTTCTCTTACTACTTTTGTTGGTGCACTTGTGGGAAGCATATATTGTGCCATTATGTACGCCATAGCTTCAGGAATAATGACAAAGAATTACATTATAGGTTTTTACGAACTTAAATGGCTTTTAATAGAGGGGGCTGTTAATTTTGTATTGTTCTATATAGTTGGTTTTATCGTTAGTAAAACAAGGCTGTATAAGATGTTGTATAATTAATCAGACAGAATATTTGTGTAGATATTTACCAAATCTTCAAAGTTAAGATTTTCAGATAGTATTCGTGTGTTTTTGTTTGAAAATAGTATACTGTTCTTTGGGATATTTGCTGATGGTTCAGAACCGGTTATTAGATAGTCCAATGAAACATTTAGATTTTTGGACAGGTCGATTAATAATTCACTGTCAGGCTTAATATTGCCTTTTTCCACCTGATCCAAATACTGTTTTGTAACCATGCATTTAATGGCTAGTGTGTGAAGATTCATCTTCTTACTTATACGAAGTTCCTTTATGCGCTTTCCGATATTTTTGTTTAAATTATCCCCCATAATATTTCTCCCCCAAAAAATATTTTGGTTAATTGTATATTATTTATTGACAAAAATAAAACAAGTATAAGTTATATTTGAGTATTGCAAGAGTTTTATTATTGCTTTGCGTTAAAATGAACAAGTAATTTTTATGACAGGTGATAAAAGATGGTCAGATTAGTAGTTAGTGATGTAGATGGTACTCTCATTAGAAATGGTGAGACTAAAATCCCTGATGAAATAATTGAATTAATTAAAAAATTAAATAAAAAAGGTATACTATTTGCCGTTGCCAGCGGAAGAGAGTATACCAACTTACGTGACCTCTTTGAACCGGTTAAAAATGATATTGTATATATCTGCGTTAATGGAGCTTTGGTTGTATATAATAATCAGTTAATAAGCAAGACTCCAATTGACAGAAGAATGGCATATAACATAGCTGATGAGATATTTAAAACAGAAGGCTGTGAAATGTTAATATCCGGAGAAGAACAGGCATATACCAAAACAAATAATTATGATTTTGTTAGATATGTTAAAGAGCACATAGGAAGTGAATTGGTTGAGGTAAGAAATGTAAGAGATGTAAGAGAAAACATAATTAAGATTTCTGCCTATAATAAAAGGGATATTACAAAGACAGCGGAAAATTTTTTCAGAAAATGGGGTGATAAACTTCAGGTGGTACAATCCCAGAAAACATGGGTTGACTTTACAGCCTTTGGAGTAACCAAGGGAATGGCTCTTTCCATGGTGCAGGAAGCTTTTGATATTCCATTTGATGAAACCATGACTTTTGGTGATAATTACAATGATCTGGATATGTTTAATCAGTCATTTTTTAGTTATGCAATATCTGACTCAGCGCCGGACATAAGAAACACCGCAAGATTTCTAACTCCGGATGTTGCCACGATTCTAACTGACGTTCTACGAATGTGATACTTATAAGCCTTATTATGGGAAGTTGGCAAAACTACATACCGAGTGAACTTCATATGTTTAACCGCGGACAAGCTCCCGCACATGACGGGTGCCCTAACCGTTCTAAATTCTAAAACCTCGAGATGTAATATTA
>Ga0129307_1000716_pt1 | contig 46690 bp, 39 predicted proteins | sample P1105metagenome_FD_94437 | JGI IMG/M metagenome (GOLD analysis project Ga0129307, IMG submission 94437) | Capybara group fecal microbial communities from Wisconsin, USA - P1105 metagenome | ecosystem: Host-associated > Mammals > Digestive system > Large intestine > Fecal | place: USA: Wisconsin...
CAGAAAGAATTACAGGCTGCGCGAGGGCAGCAAAATGGCTGATCCCGTTTACCAGGACCAGCCATACATGAGGAAATCTTTTTTGTTTTTTTCTGATGTCTACTTGACAGGAGCAGTTCATTTTCCGCAGCGCTGTTTTTTATTGCTCTTGAAATGGGGTGACGGAAGGCGGGGAGTAGTCGCTCGACTCAGGAGCAAAAGGAATGTTGAGATTGGATTCATATTCATTCTTGTACGGCCAGCGGCGGCCTCGAACGAAAACGCTCAAACCAAAGCCGTTGTTTTCTTGATACTTTATAGCACCAACGTCAACGAGCTTCTTAATTGTCTCCTGCTGAAAGACAAAATCGAGATGATTAGACGCGACCAGAGGCCACACGCTGAGACCGTAATAGAGCGTTTCCCAGAATTTTACGTCTGTGGGTTCGAGTTCTGCTGCTACGGCTATTTCTTCAAAAAAAGGGGTGTGGAGAACGAGCACAGGAGCTTCGATCATATGCACCTGATACACAGCTTCGTCGAAAGTGAGATGTTTCTTTATCGCTGAACCCCACTCCTGGCATTGTGATTGAAATCTCTCAAAAAACTTCTGTATGCGGTAACGCAGTCGAGCGTAGCGAGCCTTTTTTTCCTTGTATTCGATGAGTTCTTCAGGAGAGAGTCGAGATAGGAGGCGCTCCCTGAATGCTCGTTGTTTTTCGGCGTTCGTCATAGCGGACATTTTTCTCACCTCATGTACATTCTACCAAAAAAAAGACGAGCATACAAAATGGTTAGACAGAATTGCAATCACAGTTATAACGTGATATTATCAGGTTAGTTAGATTTTTTTTAGGAGGTTTTGTGTAATGAGTATGAAAGATGTCACAGCAGAGGTGGCGCGTATCGAAGCAGAGATTGCAGCAGCAAACGACAAGCATAAAGCGGCGCAGGCTGAGCGACGGCAAAAGATCAAAGAATTACGTGCGGCTCAAACAGAGGCAGAAAGAAAAGCCGAAAGCGTGCGCGCGCATATTATTTATCGTGCGATCCTTAAACGCTGCGACGAAGACACAGAATTTGCACAAAAATGGCAATTGTGGATCGAGCGGTACACCGCGACGGCAACTGATCAAAATGTGCGAGCTCGCCTTGCGCTAGGCTTACCTCTTACCAGTGAGCAGTCCGAGATCGAGAAGGCGCGGATCGAGAAATTAAGAGAACGGGGAAGCAAAGGCGGCAAGAAAACAGCACAAGCACAAAAGGGACAGCGGGCAGGGGAGACTGCATCCGACCAACAGTACGATCAACAGCAGCAACCTGATCCACCGCTTGACGATCAGCCAACTCCAGACACACAACAGTAACAAGCAGAACCAGAGCAGTAACATCATCGCAGTTGGCTTTAGTTTTTCGCGTCGTCTGTGAGGGGCGTAATCGCCCCTTGCGGCTGTATTCAGCCGCATCTATGGCGCGGTGAATCTGCGCCACAAGGCACTTCGGGGCTGTAATCAGCCCCTCAGCGTCGAGCTGCTGCGGATGGTGCCACACCCCGCGCCCCCGCAGCTCGACAGAGCTAAGGGCGCAACTACACATTCCCTTCGGGAATGTTTCGTCGCGCGCCTGCGGCGGGCCAGCGGGCACGGACATCACGGCGTATTCGCCGTTCAGTGCCCGCAGCGGCGTATTCGCCGCATCAAAACCCAAAATCAAAACCAATCATCACATCACAAAGGGCGGCGGTCTCGTGGCAATCTATTATTGCGATGTTTGCGTCATCTCGCGCGGCAAGGGGCAATCCGCTGTCGCCGCCGCAGCATATCGTTCGGCTGAAAAATTGCGCAGCGAAATCGACGGAAAGACAAAAAACTACCGTGAGAAAACGGGCGTGGTGTTTACCGAGATAATTACGCCGATGGGCTTCAACCTTCCACGTTTGCGTGAGCGCGAAACCTTGTGGAACGAGGTCGAGCGTGTAGAGCGCCGTGTCGATGCACGCCTTGCACGTGAGTTTAAATTTGCTTTGCCGGCAGAGCTAACGCGAAGCGAGCATAAAGAAATAATCCGAGATTTTTGCAAGTCATTAACAGAAGAGCATGGATTGATCTGCGACGTTGCTTTGCATGATAAAGGCGACGGCAATCCTCATGTACACGTAATGGCGACTATGCGAGCGATACAGGTTGATGGTACGTGGGCTAAAAAAATTGATCGTGAGCTTAATTCCAAAGCGCAGCTCGAAAAATGGAAAATTGCCTGGTGCGATGCCGTCAACACGAAATTGCGCGAGCACGGGATCGAAGAGATCACGTATAAAAGTTATGCAGACCAAGGAAGCAAGAAGATCGGACAGGTACACCTAGGTCCTGCTGCGACCGCGCTCGAAAAAAGAGGTATCAGGACAGAGGTAGGAGATCAGAATCGCGCAATACGCGAGCACAACGCAATCATAGAACAAATCGAACTTGCACAACGCGAGAACGAAGCACTAGTCGCGACGAAGGAAAAAGAAATTAAAATGGTGATCGAAGCTGCTGCAAAGGAGATGATAGAGAGTGCCGGAGCACAACTTGCAGTTGCAATTATTGACAACGATAGAGCAGCAGAAAAAGCTGATAGCGGAGTTGCAAGCGCAGATACAGGGAATGACATCATGCAACTTATCCGAGAAGGAGCTGTTGCGACAGCAGAACGAGAAGCTGCAAGACGAGCTGCAGACGCTACAGAACGAGTTGCTGAACAAGAGCGAGAAAATCGAAAAGCTGAACGCCGAGATCGGGACAATGAGCGAGAGCGACTTGCGGCTGCCGCGGCTAGAGAGCGAGCTGAGGCAGCAGAGAAACGAGAGCGTGAAAAGCAAGAGCGCGCTCGAAGAAAAGCAGAAGCAGATCAGCGCGCTCGAAGCAGAACTACTAGAGAAAGAGACTACGATGGATGGTCTTATTGACGAACGTGAAAAAGCAGTGAAAGACTGGAATTTTGCATTTTGGATTTCAATAGCGATGATGATCGTTGCTGGGTTCTTTATCTGGCGATGGCGAAATCTCAAAGACGAACTGCACGGTTTAAAGATCAATCGTGATTGGCAACAGTCCGAAGTTGCACAGACACCACAAGATCAGAGTAATTTGGTTGCGTTGATCGCGCGTAAAGACGCTTATATTCATGTTCTTCAAGACAAAGTCGAGAAATACAAAAGTGCGCTCACACCAGCACAACTAAAAATGCTCGAAAAATAGTCCTCTGCTACATCACCATAGACGCAGCAGAGGACGCTGAGGATTAATTTTTCAGCTTTAGCACTTCCCGTCTTTTTCCAATCTGACATTACAGATGGCGATACTGAAGCCACTTCGTCAGAATCTGAACGCGGAATCATTCGCCGCGCGAAGTACTTCCGAAAAGGTGGTGCTTCCAAATGAGCGGTGAAAACACAACAACGAGCGCAGTCCTGAGAGAACTCCATTTAAGCGCTATAGCACGTGAATTTGAACGTCAGTTGGAAGACAGAACATGCACAAAAATGGGCTTTGAAGAGCGCTTTATGATGATCGTCCTTGCAGAGAAAAACGTGCGTCAACAGAACAAATATAACAGACTCGTCAGAACGGCGCGCTTTTCAGCACCGGAAGCAGTCATGGAGGAGATTGAATACCACAAAGCCAGAAAACTGGATAAAGAGGAACTTCAGCGCTATGCGACAGGCAAGTATATCGATGACGGCAGACACATCATATTGACCGGAGCTGCCGGCAGCGGAAAGACGTATATCGCGTGCGCCCTTGGCAACGTTGCGTGCCGGCAATTTCGCTCCGTCCGATACATAAGACTGCCTGAACTGTTGGAAGAGCTTGAAATAGCTCATGCCAGCGGAAATTTCAAAAAGACTGTTGCTGCGTACAAGAAAGTTGACCTGCGGATTCTTGACGAGTGGCTTCTGCAGCGTCTAAAGGGAAAAGAAGCATTTGACCTTCTTGAAATCATTGAGGCACGCAGCGAACGAGGCTCAGTAATATTCTGCACACAGTACGATACAGACGATTGGTACGAGCACATCACGCAGTCGGGAGAAGAAGGAAGCACCATATCCGATGCCATAATGGACCGGATCATTCACAACGCATACACGGTTATGATAGACGGGGAAATCTCAATGAGAGAACGCCACGGTCTGAAAAGACGATAACTGCAAGCGTTTATGACTTGGGGAGGGGCTTTACTTGCCCCTCCTTTCTGTAAGTGGGCAATGTGTTCCGGCACACCGTGGCTAAATTGTCGGCAGGGTGTGGCTAATTAATCAATGGTAAACCACCGGCTTTGCCGGTGGACTAGAATGAGTTTGACATTTCCGTCGGTATAGAAGAACCTCCCGAGAGTGAACTGCTCAAAGCTCATCTCAGGAGGTCCCGTAATGCACGATATACACAGTTTAGCTCATAGCAAGTGGGAATGCAAGTATCATGTGGTATGGATTCCTAAATACCGGAGAAAAGCGTTATACGGAGATTTAAGGAAAAATCTAAGAGAAATATTCCATGAACTGGCGCGTCAGAGGGAATGCCGGATAATAGAAGGGCATTTACTACGAGATCATGTGCATATGCTGATAGAGATACCTCCGAAAGAACGAGTCAGCGAGGTAGTAGGCTATATCAAAGGCAAAAGCGCAATAGCGATAGCAAGAATATATGCAGGAAAGAAGCGAAATTTCCGTGGAGAAAACTTCTGGGCTCGCGGCTACTTTGTAACGACAGTTGGATTAGACGAGACAGTAGTTCAGGAATATATTCGTAATCAAGAAAAAGAGGATGTTCGCTTAGATCAACTTAATTTGCAGTACTAACGTGTCTCGTCTTTAGACGGGCGTGGTTTTAGACCGCTTTGAGCGGTTCACATTATCAAGCCACCGGCTTTGCCGGTGGTACGTGACTTCCCGTGCACGTGTGGCTGTGTGTGCGGAATCTACAAATTGCGAGACCGCTCCCCTGAATGACCAGCTCCGCTTCGTAAAAGCTGCATTTGCAGGCGCACAAGGATGGAAAGAGAATTAAAACCATGTTAAATATACGATAATACAGATACCGTGAAAAAGGCTTTTTGTGCGTATAAAATAAGAATATCAAAATGAAAAAGGAGCATTTCTACCCTCAAAAAGCTGTCCGCAAAGCCCCCCTCAAGAACGAGCTCTAGCCATGCGCCGACTGAGACCATTAACAGTTTCAGTCAGGTCAAGGAATGAGCTCGTTTTTGGGGAAGTCACTTTAGGCGACTCTTTGAGGGTGGACAGAATTCTTGTTTCATTTCGATATTCCTATTTTTATACGCGTGAAAGCTATTTTTACTGTATCTATATTTCCAGAGTTGCGTGTCATGCATGGTCTTTATGCTGTGTGCACCCGTGTGCGCTTGCCAATGCTGCGTTTTTGACTGGGCGATCTGGATTATTCTGGATTATTTGGGAGGATTCTGGGGCTTTCTGGTGTGTACGAAGGGGGAGAGGCAGCTCATTCACATGTGCGGTTTCATGGAAAATCAGAGAAGCGCTGCCATACGGCATGGCTTGGGAGAGGAAGGGATTGGCAGGGCTTTTGGTCTGTCGTGTCTTGCTGTTTTTCACTTAAATACGGCTTATAAATAGCGAAACACAAATTCATAACGAAGGAGAAGGTTATTATGACTATTGTTATTCTTTCTTTGCTGTTCCACATGCTTGTCAATCCGGTTACGCTCTTCCCTGAAAAACAACCGGAATTCCCTTACGAATTTCAACTTTTGGCAGCAAGTGCTTCTGAAATTTCGGGACAAGATCAATAATCGCAGCTGATCGAATTCATGTTTCATCGAAATATCTGCTATTAATTTTGAACGCCATTTTAGACACAGAGGAGCTGAATCCAATGTATAGTCTTATTGTAAAAATTGCAATCGCGGTTTTCGTACCTGGCGGTATTCCGGCGCTGATTATTCATTCGCTGATGTGATTGTCGAGTAAAACTGATTTGATCTTCATCTTTCCCGAAAATTCTTCATCAAAATACTGTCTATTAAGCCAGAAACACATCATAAAACCTGAAAAAGGAGTCTGATAACTATGCTCAGCAATTTGTTCCTGCTCGTTGTTCCTGGCGGTATTCCCATTCTGATTGCCAAAGGCATCTTTTCACTGCTGTCGTAAAACGTGCTTTTGACATTCGTCGTCAAAATATTTCACTGAAACATAAGCTATATTCTAAAAAGGAGTGTGCAATCATGATTCTTCCACCTGATTATCCGATAAATCTGTTTGATCCGTTCGGCATCACCCGTCTTATCATCCTGGGAATTCGCGCTATTCTGCTGTAAAGCGCGAATTCCTGAAGAGGAGTGAAAAAGGAGCCTGAAAGTTATGCTGCATCTGTTTTTTAAAGTCCTGCCGCTTATGTTCCCAGCGATCAGCGTACTTCTGTAAGGCTGTGCGCCAGCTGTGTTATCAGATCTGAAAGGGGTGAAAAGGACATGGACAAAATAATTGGTATTGTGATCGACGCCAGCGTTTATGTTGTGAGAGAAAGCGTCGTAACGATTGGCGATATGCTGAAAGAGAAACTGCTCAACAGCTGACGTTGTACAAATATCTGGAATCTTTCTGTGCAGTTTCATTGAAATAAGGTGTATCAAAGATGAAGCACTGCGGTTATAAAGAAAGGAGGAAGCAGCTATGGGCGTACTAGGCAATATTGCCGTCACATACGTCATTCATCGTGTAGTCGATATGGTTATTGACTAATGTTTTGAAATTGTGCGTCTCTGTTTGTCAGGCCGCCGTCAGCAAATGGACGTGCGGGGTATCATTGAAAGGAAGAGAAAACACATGCTTACGGATATCATTGCAACTGCTGCGGGCTACGCTGTAACCAAAATACTGAAAAACGCGCTGAGTTAAATACTGCGGATCCTCGCTGTGCCTTTAAGATCTGGCGCAGCGAGGTTTTTTTTGATATTTCGTCATTGAATTGAGAAAGGAAGCGTATGAAAATGAATAATTTTGACGTGGAAGTCTTCGGTCCTGTTTTTGGCACGCTGCGCGCGGTATTCGCAGGCTGTGACGGCGAACTGATCGCTGTTATCTGCCGTCCGTCGCTGCGCTGTTCGAGATAACTGTTCACTCAAAGAACTGAGTGTCGCATTGGTAGAATCACAAGATTGGGGGAATTCGAATATGTTAATCGTGACGATTTTAGGAAAAACAGTTTTTGTGAAGGTGCTTGGCATGATCCTTGTCTTGCTGTAAATGCGGGTGGGGGAGAAATGATACTGGCTAATGATGAAATAGAACGAGCAGTGTAATGTGAACGTGTCTATCATTGGTCAGTTTGGGGTTCGGGAAGATATGCCGGAAGAAGGAGGAGAAATCCTTGTCTGAACACCTTGGGAAATACATTGGGAAATGCGTGTCTCGTGCCTGGCTGGAGCAATATGAAGCTGTTCTGTCGAAATTTCATCGCGGCGAAATGGGCGAATACCTGTTCGATGAACGAGTGAAAAATCTTGCTCAGTCATTGTCGGAACGTGAAGTGGCGCGTTTTGAACAGTCAGTCAAACGTGATTTCGGCATGACGGTATTCAAATGCACGCGTCATTTTCTTGCACGGCTGCTGAGTCGATTTTCCGATTCGTTCATGCCATTTCTGATGTCGCGTTTGGCTCGCTTGATCGCGAACTGCCGAAAAAGAAAAAAGGAACGCAGCCGCGGCGACGGTCTTTTGCTCGTCATGGATCCCAACAATAACGAGCTGATCACGATCTTCGCCTCAGCATAATTAAGGGCCGCAGAGAGGATTTTCTCTGCGGCCCTTTTATTGCGCCAATGCAGGCTGTTCAGAACAAAAACGGATGAAAGGGGAGTGCCAGCAATGATAAACATCATTTTCAGCGCTGTCTCGCTTACAGCCGATGTAATCTCGCTTGTCGGTTCTATCGCTGCGCTGCTGTAAACACTGACAAGCGCGAAAGTTGAATTGGCTGCGTCGGGGAGCGTTTCCTTAATACGATCGGCGCCAGGACAAGCTCTGACGGTGGGGTGGAACTGTGTGGAAGGCGGGAGTCTCAGCTGTTTTTCACTTAAATCATGTCTATATGAGTGAAATACACATTTTCAATGGCCGAAAAGGCCGGAAAGAGGTTCTCCTATGATCCACATCATCATGTTTGGCGTCGAAGTTATCATCAAACTTGCGGGTTCGGCAGCAGTCCAAAAAGCAGCTCTCTGTTCCCTGATGTCCCTGCTTTGATGCAGGGATATCAGGGAGGGAGCATCTGAATGTGTCAGCTGTTTCTTCCCGCCTGTTCATGTTCTCATGGAGCTCGTTGAAAAAGCTCAGGATATCTTTCACTGAAATATATCCTATTAAGTTGAACACATCATCCAGGAGTCTGAAAGGAGATCTTTATCTATGCTGAACGCTGTTTTTGCTGTTGCCGCTTTATTGTCCAAAGTCGTTGCTGTCAGTGTTCCTTTTGTTACGCTGCTGTAATTTACGTTCTGGCGTGCTGCTGGCATTCATAACTGCACTCGGGAATTTATCCGGTCAACGTCTGAAAAAAGGAGAACGATAACGATGCTCAATATTCTTGTCTCGATCGGCGCTATTGCTCTTAAAGTCGTATCTGCCTCAAAAATCATTGTCCCGATAATTCTGTAAAGGAGTGATAAATATGTTTTCTGTTGTGACAACGATGGCGATTCATGTGCTGCCTCTGCTTCCGAGTCTGTTTCCGTTCACGATGCTGCTTGCTGTGCTGCTGTAATTGATTTTCACTCAAATAAGAAGTACGAATAACTCCTGTGGAGGTGGTCTGATGAACAAAAACAGTTTTGTCAAATCCGTTTCTCTGCCACTGTCAGCTGCGCTGGCTGCGGCGCTGCTCTCGGTATCAGCGGGCGGCGCGTGTGCCCGCACTCTGTCGCGCGGCGAAAAACTGAATGTAGCTCAAAGTGTTGTTGCCATTGGTCAAACCGCTGTGGACGGTCTGAAACTTGGAACGCTGTCGGGCGGCAAAGTGCTTGGCGCGCTCAAAGGCGCGTCTGTCGTCAGCAAAATCCCGTTTGTCAGCGGAATGGCCAGTGTCGCCATGGGAGCGGCTTCGATGGCGGGCAGCGCGGCTTCCGGAACTGCGGGTGTGCTCAACGGCACGGTGTTCCGCGATGATAAAACGCTGCGCAGAACAGAACGTTCAGCTCGAGCGGCTGCCCGTGTCGGCACGAAAGTCGGCGCGGCTGGAAGTGTGCTCGGCGTAGGCGGTGCGGTCGCCGCCATGGGTACGGGAGGAGGTATCGCCGCTTCGCTGGCGTCGATCGGCGGAGTTGTCGGCGGTGGTATGGCAGCAGGCGCGGGTGTCCTGCTTGCAGGTCCGGCACTTATCACGGCTGCGACGGGCGGTATCTGCTACGGTGGTTATAAACTGCTGACCAGTTTGTTTGACTGATGATTTCATCGAAATACCTGCTATAAATAATGAAGACGAACCTGCGCACGCAGGGGTTCGAAAATCTTGTAGAAAAAGGAAGTGAGAACATGCGTTGTATCGATTATCGCGGTATTGACCGTTACTATGGCGACATTATCGCTGCACCGATGCGTCCCTGCCCGCGCTACTGATCGCGGGAAAGATTCACCGAATTAACGTCTATTATAAGTGAAGCGGGAAAGGCCGCACCATGACGAAAGGAGGAAAACGCCAGTCCCCGCCCGTCGCAGTCATAGCGAAAGCGGCAGCTTGTGCAGCTACAATACGAGTCTGCCGCCTGGCAAGGAAGTTTTCTATATCGATTAGAAAGGAATGTGGATATTATGATTCTTGGCCCTGTTAAAATCGAATTGCCTCTTGGCCCGATCGTTTTTTTCTAACACACGCTTTCCCGCGCTTCGCAGCGCGGGAAAGTTTCACTGAAATAGTGTCTATAATAAGTGAAGCGGGAAAGGCTGCATCATGACGAAAGGAGGAAAACGCCTGTCCCCGCCCGTTGCAGTCATAGCGAAAGCGGCAGCTTGTGCAGCTGTAATACGAGTCTGCCGTCTGGCAAGGAAGTTTTCTATAACGATTAGAAAGGAATGTGACAGACATGATCATTGGTCCCTTTAAAATCAAATTTCCACCTCTTGGCCCGATCGAAATTTACTAAAAGAGTAAAGACTGCCGCGGGGTGTGCAAAATGCCGCCCTGCGGCAGTCTTTGCGGATTTGTGATGCATTTTGATTGAATGCACAAAGTAATAGTCATGCTTGGTCCTTTTGGTATTAAAGTCCCGATCGGCCCGGTCGTAATCTTCTTCTGATGTCGGTAAGCGTTCATGCTTGCTGATACCAGTACGATCTCAACAGAAGTATGAAGTTGAAGATCGGCGGTTCGCGCATATTTTCATTCAAGTGTGATCTATAAAGGTAGTGCCCGAACCCGTGCACTGCACGTGATAAAGAAAGGAGGAATGCGGCCATGAGAATCAAAATCGGTCCTATCAACATTGACGTGGAATTCTAAAAAGCGAGTTGGATTGGCTTCTAATTGTTCCGGTCGTTTTTCGTTGAAGAGATGAGAACCGCCGCGAGGCGCGCATACAGTCGTTCTGCGGCGGTTCTCATCAAAATATACACTATAAATGAGGCGCGTACCAAGCGCGATGTGTGATAAAGAAAGGAGGCAAAAGACCATGAGAATCAGCAACCCGTTGATCGATATGATAATGTATCTGTAAAAACCGCGGGGATATTTTGTCCGTTCCCGGCTGACGATGCTGTTTGGAAGCAAGGATCTTTCCTGGAAGCAGTACGCTCAGACAAACGTGCTGCTTCCAGGGCGGATCCATCGTTGTATCGTGAAGGAGAAAAAGCGGATTCATGACGTTTTATTTCATCTGCCTGGCGCTTTTGTCCATGCCGAAAGAAGTGGCTGTCCGTCTGTTCAAACTGATCATGTAACTCTCTTTCAATTGGCGATGTTCCATAAAGTTTGAGGAAACATCCTGGCAGCAGGCAAATGCGCCGGCGCTCTGACTTCATCTGAATAAAAGAAAGGAAATGCTTATGGACACACTGAAAACCAGTGATGTGTACAGCGTGATTCTTGATCTCTTCGGACCTGTTTCACGCTGATTCTTCATCTGTCGGGGCTGCATTCTGCCCGGCATAACGCTGCGGCTTATTTGAATGGCTTCGCCTCACCCCGCACTGCACTTACGGTGACGGTCTCCGAAAGATTTTCACTGTAATACTGCATATTACTCTGTGAAAGGCGCAGACCGCAAACGCGAAATTTTGTGCTGACCGTTTGAATGCGGCGGGGTGAGAGGGTGAGGATATGATCTTCGGACTGATCTTGCTGATTAAATACTTTATGTAAATTGTGGCAGAAAGTGACGCCCTGGCCGTTTTTCAAACGGTCGGGGCGTCGTCATCTCTTTTTATGAAGCGAGGAGGAATGTTTATGTCTCTCAATATTTTCGTCACAGCGCGCAAAATGCGCGTATTGGCCGCTGCCGCACTGCTTGCGGCTTTTGTCATGACCTTCGGTGCTTCGCGAGCGCATGCGGCGCTCGGCGGAACCGAAGCTGCGTATGCACCGGCTGAATCGTTCGGAGCCGGCGGTCTGGTCGCCTGTATTGTCGGCGGACACACCAGATTTGTCGCGAACACTATGTGCGATACGCTGTTCCGAGATGTTCCCGGACTGCATGAAAAAGAACGTATTGCGCGTGCGGCTGGCCGCGACGGTGTCGCGCTGGGAGCGAACATAACACAAGTTGGTCTGCCTTTGGCTGTCGGTGCGGCGACGGCAGCTGGAGGCAGTCTCACTGCTGGCCTTGCCACGATTGGCGGCGTTGTAGGCATGGCAACTGTGGGCGGCGGTTTTGCTGTGGTGCTTGCTGCGCCTGTGGCAGCCTGCGGCGTTGTCGGCGGAGCGTACTACGGCGTCACAAAACTGATCAAATACTTCACCGACTGACGCAGTTTTCCTGCACAGCGGCCGGAGCATGTACGCTCCGGCTGCTGTGTTTTTTAGAGCATATCTGTGAGCTAAAAAACGATTGTAAAAGAATTTTCCACTTAAAGCCGCGCTATTAACGATGAATGGCGCAAGCCTTCAAACAGGATCTCATCATCTGGAGGGTTTTTTATGACCAAAAACAAAACGAAAGCGAAAAAAGCGGTTATCACAGCCATGCTCCTGACAACGGCATCAAGCGGTGCGTTCGCGTACAATCGCAGTGCAGCTGAAATTGCTGGAGACACGGCTGGCGGTGTCAGTTCGGCATCAACCATCTATGGCTACGATCGTTACCGCAGCTATGGAGGACCGGGCTTTGCGGCAGAAGATGCCAATCACATGCATGATCGCCTGCGCGGACGCGATGTTCGCCTTGTCGGTCATGACAACGCGAAAAACGGTCCCGATCGTATCGTGGACGGTCAACTGATCCAAACGAAATACTACCCGACTGGACGTGCATGCGTTGAACAATGCTTTGACGGACGCGGCTCATTCCGTTACCTCGATGCCGCCGGACGTCCGATGCAAATCGAAGTGCCTTCCGATGTGTACGACGATGCTGTTCGCGAAATGGCTGACAGAATTCGCTCCGGCCGCGTGCCTGGCGTGACTGATCCCGCGAAAGCAAAAGAAATCGTACGTAAAGGCAGCGTCACGTTTGAACAAGCCAAAAACATCGCGCGCTTCGGCACTGTTGAATCGCTTCGCTTTGATGCGGTCAACGGCGCTGTCATTGCGACGACGAGCTTTGGCATAAGTTTTGCCGTTGCTCTGGCTGCAGATGTGTGGAACGGCGAAAAACTGGACGTTGCTCTGCGCAACGCTACTATCGTCGGTCTTAAAGTCGGCGGTACGACTTTTGTCACGTCCGTGCTGGCGAGCCAACTGTCACGAACCGCACTGAACAGTATGCTCGTCGGCAGTACGGAAGCTGCGGTTGAAGTGATGGGCTACAAAGCCGCGGCTATGCTTGCTAACGCATTCAGAAGCGGCGTCAATATTTATGGCGCCGCTGCGCTTAAAAGCGCGGCAAAACTTCTGCGCGGCAACATCATCACGTCCGGCATCACTGTCGTCGTTCTGTCGTCGGTTGACGTCGTCAACATTTTCCGCGGACGCATCAGCGGAGCTCAACTGTTCAAAAATCTGACGAACACGGTTGCGACAACGGCTGGCGGTGTGGGCGGCTGGACGGGAGGCGCCTCTCTGGGCGCAACTCTCGGCTCGATGATTTGTCCCGGATTGGGAACTGGCGTTGGAGCTTTTATTGGCGGACTTGCTGGAGCGTTTGCCGGCGGCAGTGCCGCGAACGCAGCGACCAATATGGTACTGGGCAGCTTTATCGAAGACGACGCGGTCAAAATGACGCGCATTCTTGAAAACGAATTCCAACGTCTGGCACACGATTATCTGCTGAATGCCCGTGAAGCCGAAGCTGTGGCGAAAAGTCTGCAAAACAGTGTGACCGGCGGAACGCTGAAAGACATGTACGCGTCGAGCAATCGTGCGGCATTTGCACGCCGTCTGCTGCTGGAACCGGTAGAACGCGTCGCCGCGAGCCGCCGTCGTATCGCCATGCCTGCCATGCGTCAAGTTACGGCAGCTATGCGCGAAGTGCTCGAATCGCAATAAGGATGAAGCTTCGTGGTACGGCGGTCCATCTGGGCTGCCGTACCACGGCCGTTTGAGATCAAAAAATTCGCACAGGGAGAGAACATCATGAATAACGATCTGAAAAATATGAACTTGTCGCTTGAAGACGTTTCGGCTGAATTCGCGGTGATCATGGGAGAACTACGCAGAACGCTGCCTGACGCGGGACGCGAACTGCGTCTGGAATTTCTGAAAGATCCTGCTGACGAACCGCTGTCACCCAGCGAAGCCGTGGCTCACGGCATACTGGCGGCTGCCACCGTATTTGCGGCTCCGTTCGTCATGCTCGGCTCGGCATTTGGCAAAGAAAAACGTGCAGAAAAACGTGAAGCGGCTCTGGACCGAGCGGTAAAACGACTGAAAGCGCTCAGAAGCCGTCTGCTGGCAGTGAATTTTAAACCTGCAGGCGCAGTACGCGATGTGGAACGCGCCGCGCTGTGTTGTCTGAGAATGATTCGCGGCACAGCGTGAGCGATACGCGGGAAGCTGGTCTAAATCGTCTGTATCTTGAGTGGCGGAAAGGAGAACAACCATATGAACGAGGCATTGAGAGAACGTTTATCGCGCTATGAGATCGCTGAAATGGGGCGAAAGTTTCCCCAGTTCAAGCTTTTTTCGGGAGACGGAAAATTGAATTTTGTTCCCCGTGGAGCGGCTTTTTGGGGCGGACGGCTGAAGACAAACTTCGGCACGGAGTACAGTCTGGCAGTGGTCTACCCCGTCAACTATCCGAACGGTCAGATCAAAGCGTTCATCAGTGAACTGATGAACACTCCGACGCCGCATAAGTATGTTGACGGGCATTTGTGTCTGTATTCTAACGACCATGGCGGCGGCGGAGAGGGTATCGGCCAGGAGACGACGGCGGTGACGATCGTGGCATGGGCAGCTGCGTGGCTGAACGCCTGGGAGGTCTTTCAGCGCACCGGAAACTGGCCGGGCAAATAGGCAGGCGCGCATGGAACGGCTTTACTGCGACGCCTCGTTTTACAGGCGTATCGGCGGCATGGCCGTAGTGGGGCCGGATTGGTCGGCGGGAATCGGGGGCGCCTGGCGACAGCGATGGAATATTCAGGTTGCCTTCGACACCGGCTGGGATGGTCATGCAGCGTTTTATGCTTCATGCCGATGCGCCAGCTGTAATGATGCGGAAAAGCGGGCGCTGGCAATGGCTTTTTTGCTTGCGTACGACATTCTGCGCAGCGGTAGGGCGGAGAAGGTGGAAATTCTCAGCGACAGTCTGATCGTGCTGAACTGGGTGATGAACAATACGTGGGTAAGCGATCCCATCTTGGAGCCGATGCGTAATTTGTGGGAAAAACGGGCTGTGATCCTCGGTAAAGTGAAAGGTCATACCGGCAATCGCGGCAACGAAATCGCCGACTCCTGGGCGCGCAAGGCGCGGCTGGAATACGGCGAAAGAACAGGAAGTTTTTTTGTGAACCGAGCGTACATTGGCTATCCGAGGAAACATTATTGGCCTTAATGGAGGAAAAACAACACATGAGAATGCCTTTTATGAACAAGAACGAAAAGTCTTACGGTAGCAACAGCTTCAGCGGACGTGAAAATCCTTTCGCGGGTTCGACGGAGATGGACATTCGCACGCTGACGGAGCGCGTTTTGGACGACGACCGCAACGTCGGCTACGTGACGTCAGAAGGACAAGTGATGCCGCGTAACACGGCGTTTGAAAACGGTTATAAGGACGGCATCGAATTGGTCAAACAGCGTGTCTGGGGCGGCGAAAACTCCGGCGGCCGCGACGTGTTTGAAGAGGAATGCCAGGCAGAACGCTTTGACGGCGACGAGGAAAGCGTCGATGACATTGACGATCCAGTTGACGATTATGATGACGACGGGGTCGAAGTGATTTTTTCGGACGAGGCCAAGCGCTGTATTGCCGCAGAGGCTCTGAAAGCTGACGGAGTAGAAACGGGCGGCGCGTTGATCGGCGCGTGGGAACGCGGCATGGACGGCCGGCTGATCGTGCACGTGGCGCGCGCAACGGGGCCGGGACCGAACGCGACGCAGCGACCGGGGCTCTTTTCGCCCAATCTGAATTATTACCGCCGTCGCGTCGGCTATTATCGCGAGATTAACCGCTGGGATTATCTTGGTGAATGGCACAAGCATCCGGGAACGTACGATTCGCTCAGCAGCGTGGACATCTCGACGGCGCGTTCGCTGATCCGAGAAGAAGGCTGGCCGCTGCTTCTTTTGCCTGTCGTCAACGTGGCGGATGGGCATGTGCTGCTGGAAAACAACGTGATCCTCTCACCGCAGCTGGGCGGGCGCACGCTGACGCACGCTGAAACGCTGGAACTGGAGGAACCGCCTGTTCCCGAGACGATGGATGTGTATATCGACTCGCGGACGGTCGAGGATTTTCGCGCCGGGGATGAAGATCAACTGGTCGTTTCGGGCGTTTGCAACGACGGAGAGAGCTATGTCTTCATCCCGTTTCCGGGACTTAAGAACGCGCAGCTGCGGCTGGTGAAGTCGGAGCGCGGCGATATCCCTGTTTCTGCCCGCCGGCACATGATCACGGCAGTCGTGGGGAATGAGACGATCCGCTGCTATCACGTCTGCGAGGGCGAGATCGCCGAGCTGGAAAAGGTCAAGCTGCTCGATACGGGCGCGAGTGTGTATGAACGCAACGCCGGGCTTCTTGAGACGACGGCGCTCAAGGACAAAACGCTGACGATCGTCGGCTGCGGGAGCCTAGGTTCAACGATGGCGCTGTCTCTGGCAAGGGCGGGAGTGGGACAGTTTAAACTGTTTGATTTCGACAGACTGTTGCCCGCGAACATCGCTCGTCATCAGGCAGGCCTGAACGACCTTGGGCGCAATAAAGCGCATGCGGTAGCCGATTTGATTCGCCGTGTTGATCCTTCGATCAGCGTTGCTGTCTGCACTTTGGACGTGGTGAACAGCGTCGAAGGATATGAAGCGTTTCGTGAGGCCGCAGCTGACAGCGATGTGCTTGTGTGCACGACTGATACGGACGACTCACGGATGCTTGTCAACAACGTAGCTGTGGAACTTGGGAAGAAAGCAGTCCAGGCGGGACTGCACGAGCGGGCGTCATCGGGGATCGTGCATGTATATGACCCTGAAAACGGGCATGCGTGCTTTGCCTGTCACCGTGCCAGACTTCTGAGCGAAAGCAGCAAGCGCGCAGAAGGGGTTGCTTACAGCGAAGCTAAGGATGTTCGTGATTTGACGATCCAGCCGGGGCTGGCGGCGCAGATCAACCTGGTGGCCGAAACAGGCGCGTTGCGTACGATCGATGCGCTAATGGGGCGCCATTCGCTGCCCGATTTGACTCTGGTCTATGTCGATGCCGCGTCTGAGGACGCGGAAAACGATAAGAATGTTGCAGATCGTCAGCTGAAGCTGCGCGTTTGCCATCTCGATCTGGAACGAGTGCCAGACTGTCACGTCTGCGGCAGTCGCGAAGACGAGCCAGAAGGCAGCGGAGAGGCGAATGACGCTGAAAACGTTCCAGCTGAAGAAGTAATGAAGAAGTGCAAGATTTAGCGCAAGGGCAAAAGCTCAGCCCCCGAGAGATACACTCGGGGGCTGATTTGATGCTCACAAATATTATGATAACACTTCAGAAAGGAGTCATGCCAGCATGCTTACGACGATAGCTGTTATTGGCGGAGTGGCTTACGGTCTTTACAAGATTTTCGGCGATTCTGATACACCTTATACGCCTCCGCGTTCTTCTGCACCGGTTTTCCCTTCCCGGCAGCGGACACGCTTTCCGCAGCAAACGCAGACACCAAAGCCATTATATACACCGCAGAAAGCGCGTTTTGGAGTTCCGTCTGCTGAAAAACAGGGCACACGCAAGTTTTTCCCGAACATAGCGACGCCGATTGAGCGCGATAACCGTCTGCGGGTCTTTCCGGTCGTCAACCCTGAAGGGGAAGTGCATAACGTCGATACATCGGCTGCTGATTCGATTTTTTACGGACCTGTCTGGACGAGGATCCTTGACGCGTATGAGAAAGGCGATTTTATCCGGGGACGTGCGGTGCTAAGACGTATCAGCAGCAGCGAGGACCGCTTTTCGGGGTACAGCGTGAGTATTGACGGAGTGGAAGCTTTCCTTCCTGCGAGCCGTGCTGCGCACTTTTATCATCCAGAGTTTGACGCAACGCGCAAGTGCGTTGCACTGAAGGTGAAAAACGTTTACCCCAACGGTCCCCGTCAGGGAACCGTGATTGTAGACGCCTATGCTCCGCTCAAATATATCCTGGCAAATCAGAAAAAGGCTGATTATCGATTTGACGCAACGCCATTTGCGCTGGCAATGGACTATGACAGCGAGAATCTGCTTTTCCCTCTGTTTGGCGACAGGCTCATGCGTGCTCCGCTGCGAGAGGCTATGTCTATCGCAGCGCGCAAAGGAATTGACCCAAGCCCTGATATGCTGACGGGATATTTCTGGCAGGTGCGTATTACTGACGCGGACTCGGATTCGCCCATGGCTGAAGCACTTGATATTCTTGCCTAAAGGAGCTGCTGCGCGATGGCGCGCATGGTAACGATCCTATCATATGACATCTGCAATAACAAGCGGAGGCGCAAGGTCGTCAAAGAACTTGAGGGCGTTGCCCGCCGCATTCAGTTCAGTGTCTTTGAGACGTATCTGAATATTGGACAGCTTCGGCAAGTCGTGAAGAGGACGATCAAACATATGTCCGTAAAAGAGGGCGATTCACTGCTTGTTTACCGCCTGTGCGAGGAGTGTGCGGGGCGGCGCGAGCGCTTTGGCGGCGAGGTGATCGATTGGGAAAGTGCGATCATCATCGAATAATTTGGTAAGAAAGGAGAAGCGCCTGAAATGACTGGTCAACTCTATAATTTGCTGTGCGATCCTTATCGCTTATTTCAGGCTTGGCTGAAAGTGGCGCGCAAACGTGGAGCGACTGGTGTGGATAGCGAAAGCGTTGGCGACTTTGAGCGCAACGCAGCAAAAAATATCCAGCTGATTTCTGTACAGCTTGCGCAGGGGCAATATGAGCCGTCGCCGTTGCGCACCGCATTGATCCCAAAGGAGCAAAAAGGACGCTTCCGGCGCCTGGGGATCCCGACAGTGCGCGACCGCATCGTCTTTCAGGCCATCAATGCAATATTGCAGGAGCTGTGGAGCGAGCATTTTTCACCGCTTTCTTTCGCGTATAAAAGCGGGACGGGCGTCGCGCAGGCGATCGAAACGGTGGCAGATCTGTTGCGCAGAGAGAATTTCTGGTTCGTTAAGGGAGACATCCGCGGCTGCTTTGATTCGCTGGATTGGGGCATCCTCTCGCAGCGGCTCAAAGAATGGCTCCCAGATGAAGCGCTGCGTGCGCTGATCAACAAAGCCGTTCGCGTTCCTGTCGTTCACGAAGGTCGGATCAATGCCCGCGGCAAGGGCGTGCCTCAAGGCTCGCCGATCTCACCGATTCTGGCAAACCTGTACCTGTATCCATTTGATTATGAGCTGCTGAATCATCGCATTCCAATTATCCGCTATGCCGATGATTGGCTTGTGCTGGTAAAAACTGAACGCGAAGCGGCAGAAGCGTTTCATGTGGCACAGGCGGTCCTGTCAACATTGCTGATTCAAATCAACGAGGAAAAAAGCGGCATCGGGGACTTAAAGCTCGAAAACATCCTGTTTCTGGGGCACATGATCAACGCTCATAATATTGACGCAGGTCCCAACGGCTGGAAACGGTTTGCAGATGCCCTGCGCGAACTGAAAAGCGCCCGCAGCAAAAGCGAAGTCATTGCAGCGCGAGGCAAACTATCGAATCTGCGCTCGTTTTACCGTAGTGCCGGTGATATTGACGGAACCGGCAGACGCCCTTGAGCGTCCGGCGATTCCCATGCCTACGCTGTACATAACGCGCGAGAACGGCACGCTCGCTCAGAGTGGAAATGCACTGCAGTGGCGCGCTGCAGGCGATAAAAAGAAAACTACGCTGCCGGCGGCGCAAATTTCCGACGTGATCGTTGTCGGACAGGGCAACATTACGACGCAGGCACTCCACCTGCTGATGGATCTGCAAATCCCGGTGCACTATCTGACTTCAAATGGACGCTATAAGGGCAGCCTGACCAGCGGACGGCGTCACAGCTTTCAAACCTGGAATCTGCATTATCACTATGCCTCCGATCCTGAACTGAGTTTGAAAGTCGCAAAAAATATCATTACGGGCAAGATCCTCAATCAGCGAAACACCTTGCTGCGTTACCATTACCGTCGCGGCATGCGGGACGATATCCTCGCTGAAACAGCCGCAGAACTTAAGGATCTGTTGACGCAGCTCAGCTGGTGCAAGGAAATCGACCAGGTACGAGGCGTCGAGGGAATCGCTGCAAAGAGTTATTTTCGGGCGTTTGCCTCAATCATTCAGCCGCCATGGCAGTTTAAGGAACGCAACAGGCGGCCGCCTAAGGACCCAGTCAACGCAATGCTCTCGTTTGGCTATACTCTGCTGCTGGGTTCCGTTGTCACTGCGATTTTGATCGCGGGACTTGATCCGTGCGTTGGCTTTGTTCATCCAGAGTACCGCGGGCGGCCGTCGCTGGCGCTCGATCTAATGGAGGAGTTTCGTGCCAGTGTGGTTGATCGTATGGTCCTGAGCGTCTGCGGTCAGATGCTCCTGAATCCGCAGGATTTTGAAGGACGCGGAGGCGAAGGCGTCATAATGACTGCTGATGCTAGAAAAAGATTTTTGAAGTTCTATTCAGAGCGGATAAAAACTGAGGTTCAAAATCAGGGAAACAACTTTCGCACTTCAATCGAAAATCATATCCGTCTGCAATCAGCGTTCTTTCTGCGCAGCATGAGAAATGAAACAGATTACCTTCCATTTGTGATGGGAAAATAGAAAGTCATATTAACAGCGAATTGTCAGGTCAGGTACAACGAAGTTTTTCACTCAACGTCATCATATAAGACCTGGCAATTCGCCAGTTTGGGATTGCTTTATTGCAGTGATACAGCATTGACGACAAGAATCGGCATCCGATAGTGCGTGATAAGATTCTTATCTGTGCAGTATATAGCGCTTGAGAACTATGTACTCGCTCAGTATGGAGACATGTTGCAGTAGAGCTCTGTCGGGGAAAAAAAGGAAAACAACGACATAAAAATGAAATGTGTTGAATATATATCATTGTTTTAAGCAAATGATGCAAGTTTCTTAGCATCATTTGTAATTATGGGGACGATCAGGTTCGACTGGTGGGGCCCAGGCTTGAACGCAGGTCGCTTGGCATCGTTAGCTGCCAAAAAACAAAACTGCCGCCTAAATTATTTTAGGTGCCCCCGAACAACGAGAAGAGCTCGCCTAGTTGTTTGGGCTTATAACGCGAGCTGCGCTTAGGTAAGGACGTATAGAACGAAAACTGTTTTGTTGATTACAGTATTCGTTTTGCGCTGTAAAGAAATCAACTAAGCCTGTAGTGTTCATTCATTCAAGCCCTGTCAGGACCGGGGTGCGATTCCCCGCGTCTCCACCAAAATTTAAAGCACCTTTCGAAAAATAAGTGCTTTTGAAAATTTAAAATCTTCAATATAAGCAGAAGACTTTAATTTCAGTGATAAATTTACCTCGAAGGATCGCGCATGAGTAAATCATAACGGAGGTGTGCATTTTGATACAGGAAGAGGTTAAACGCCTCGTCAGAACTGGTGCAGATGTGAACGGGAAAATTTATCTTGAAGGGAAAGAAAATGATATCTTTGAGCTCCCGCTCACTGTGGCAGCAGCGCATGGACACAAGAAAACAGTTGCAGCACTCCTAGAACTGGGAGCGAATGTGAATGCATCCGACTCTTTGGGGCCACCTTTGTGGCATGCTGTGACCGAAAATTACCAGAACACTGCTCAAACGTTGCTTGCATCTGGCGCTGACGCAAATGGGAAATGTAATATGATTACGCAGGATACGCCACTATTCGATGCAGCGCGTGACGGAGAAGAGGCGATGCTCAGATGCTTGCTGGCTGCCGGCGCAGATGTGAACGCAGCTGATGAAGACGGCTTCTCTGCTCTTTACAGTGCAGCTTTTGGCGGTAAAACTGAAGTGATGAAATATCTGATAGCAGCTGGTGCGAAAACGAACAAAGAAGCTTTAGACGGAATGACGGAACTTCATATTGCCAGCGCGCTTAATCAGCTGATAAAATTCGGCAGCGGTCAAAGACGGCTGGGACGTTGATGCCCGTACAACCCCTCAAATGACGCCTTTGCACTTCGCTGCTGCGCACGGTCATCTAGAAGCTGCTAACGTTCTTCTTGAAGCAGGGGCTGATATCAACGTCCAAGAAAAAAGTGGTTTTTCCGTAATCGAGCGAGCCATTTGGTGCGCTCCCGCAGAGATGGTCGCTAAGCTCCTCGCTTCTGGCGCTCAGATTGCCAATCTAAGCGTTGATGTAAAACTCAACCTGGTTGTGATTGATCACTGCGGCTTTTCCTGCGCTGATGAGAAAACTTTACAGCTTCTGCAAAAGTGGAAGAAACAGCAAAAAAGTCAGTCGCGAAAAACAAATTGTCGATAATTTAGAAAAGATTGTCCAGTAGAATTGAAAAGTTCATCAATTGAGAGGACAGAATCTGTAACCGCGTTTTGGAATGAACGAGCATTTTAATGTAGTGAAAACATGTAAAAAGCCGATGCCTAAGTTGGAAAAACTTAGGCATCGGCTTTTTTCTTTCCGTTATTTTTTTACATGCGGCCCAAAGTCATCGACGATCAGCGTATCGTCTTTAAAGTGGCAGTAACCGCGCCACGCTTTCCCATCGCTCCAAGCATAAAACATAAATTTGGATTCGGGAGGAAAACCAGGATTGGTACCGACTATTGAATGGACGTTTAGGCTATCAGGGTTTTTAGATCGGCCGCTGAGCATGTAATTGCACAGATCGTCAATCTGAGCGTTAAGGATTACGTATCTCTGTGCTTCCAATCCTCTCACTGAATTTTTCGCTTTATCGGTGAAGACGATGTTTTCGATCCACGGTTCTAAAAGACGTTCCTGATACAGCTCTTTCTTGAAATGATCAAACATCATCTTGCCCCACATTGACAGTTCATAATCATCGCCAAGGACATCCAGCAGGGCATCAGGCAAATGGGGGCGCACTTTGCTATTAAGCGTGCGGTTCGCCAGATATCGTACGAGCGGCAGATTGTCCCGAATTGCATTTTTTGTACTTTCCGTCAAATCAATCAGGTCGATGGGGAGCATAGGGATCCTGAGTAACTCATCACTCATCTCAAAAATATAGACGATCTCGTCAGCATAAAACATGCCGAGAGTCTGCATATAGCCCTGCAGAGACTTGAAGCCGCCAACTAGATTAAAAACGATATGATAGCCACTTTGACGATAGCCTGGAAGCGTGTCATGGCACCATTTGACTAGATGATTGATACCACTGTGAAACGCTGCCATTTGCGCGGTATTGAGATCATCGACAGCGAGCTCACTCATGTTTAATCCATGCGAAGTTCCCCATTCATGAAGTAACGCGGCAACTTGTCGACCTTGATAAGTGTCTGTGCAAATGAGTACAGTCGTATCTTTTTTCCAAGCGTCGAAGCCGCCGTTTTGGGGGGAGTTGCTACGATAATAGGCAATAAGTCCTTTAAGTTCAGCTGAAATTTTTTTCTGGCCGTTTTCATCGGCAGACATGAGCTTTTCTCGCTGACGAGCGATGAGTGCGTCTATCTGCGTTTTTTCATCTGGAGTGTAATGGCTGTAGTTTTTGTTGGCTGTGGCGTTAAACACGGCATTTAGTTCCTTATCTTCTCGCGGGATACCGTTTCTGAGCAAACTGGTGCCGCAGGTGACAACGTTGATTGTTGGCATGGGCAGAGACCTCCGCTATATTGAGAATGTTTTTGATTGCAAAACTAGTGGAAAAGCGATAGACTTTTCAATGGATTATTATATGTTCAGATGAAAAAGCGCAGACGTTGCAATGATTATAAATTCTTGACCTGATTTAATCAACCTTGTGAGGCAGGAGGCGTTTTGTAATGGTTCAGGCGAACGAAAGAAAAAGAAAAGTAAGAATGGTGTGCACGGTGGGAACGTCGCTCAAAAATCCATTGTTAAAAGCCAGCCAAGCTACTGTTGAGGAATTGATGAATTATAGCGATGTTGACTTTCTGACAAAAGTACAAAATATAGAGCCTCATTTGCATAGCTTGGCTGAGAAGTGTAGTTTACAGGAATTTCTGCGCGATAAGGAATGGCGTAAAGATAATAGAATAAACGGTGCTGAGATTCAAACATTGCTCTTCTGGCTTGGAGACAATGCGGAGAACTTGGAAGAATTGCACATAGTCCTTTTGCCAACTGATACATTAGCTAGTCGTTGTGTTGCAAGAGGAACGCAGGCGTATTTGATGTCGTTGCTTGAAGCAAACGTTTTTCCGACGGTCAAGAAGTACTCGATCGTAGTTGAACCTGTTCAATTTAGCATAACAAGTAAAGAAAATTTCATTAAATCGATAGGATACCTTTTTCAAGAGTTTGACAGGCAACTTGAAACTTCAGAGGAAAAACAGGAAACGCTAGTTTTCTGTACAACAGGAGGTTTCAAGGCAGAGGCCGCATTTGCAATGATGTACGCGCAAATACACTCAATTTCGTCTTTGTACAACTTTGAAAATTCAGTCGAAGCTTATGAGGTTATGAGTCTTGCACTCGGTTTCTCTTATGCGGCCATGGATGAAGAGATCAACATGCTAAAGGCTATTGAAAAGAATCCGGAGCTGGCGGACAGTGAATCATTGCCGCAGTGGGTACGAGATTCGAAGGAGCTTGCCAGCGCGCTTGTTGATAGTTACAATGCTGCGCGCAGAAAGCCCTATGGCACCGGCGAATATCTGTTCGATCTTTTGCGTGAGTGCCCAAACGGCGGATCGGAATGGGCTGACTATCTTGAAACACTGCTTGCTGAAAAATGGTCCGAGCTGTGGATCGGCGACCAGATTAGCGAGACGGTCGAACACAGCCGCCGGCACTCCAAACGCCTGATGGAGTTTGCCGCCAATCTGTTCCGCGCTGCGCCTGAGCAGATGGATGCACTTGGTTTCAAAAAGGATAAACCGCAGATGTTCGCTGTACTCATTGCTGCGATCTATCTGCACGATATTGGGCATACAGCGCTGTATTATGAACGCAAAGACAGCGGCGATCGCTTCCCGCTGGGTATGTTCCCCTCAGCTGTGCGCGAAATTCATCAGCTGCTTACAAGCATGTTGCTCCGCTATGAGCCGGAACGCTATTTCTCACGTGATGCAAAACATCCCGGTGATGAAATGCGCGAGATCGTCCTGAAAGAGCTCGTGCCATTCGTTGCCGAACATCATCGTGGATACACCACGCTCAAGGATAATCCGTCCAAAGGCAAAGAAGTCGTCAATGCCGTCGGCCGTCTTCTGATGGGCGATGAGGCATTCGACAAAACGCTGCGCCCGCTTTCCGAACGCTGCAAAGATGCGCTGGCAACAGTTGAGAAAAACGGCGTTGTCTTCAGTGACACCGATCTGCTCAACCTTACAGCCGTGATGCGAGTCATTGACGGCTGTGACGTCCAGGCTGACCGCGTCATCAGCCGGGAGTATTTGGGCAGACGCAATCAGCGCAACGACGACGAGACAGAGTTTTTGCTCAGTCAGCTGGAGCCTTTTATCGACGCTTTGCCGCAAAGGTTGAACGAGTATGTAGCGCAGCTTAAAAATGGCCAAACAGTGAAATCGCAAGACGTTTATCTGGAAATTTTCCAGGCGCTGAAAAGGCTGTACGAGTTTTACGGCAATTCCTGGAGAAGCGTTCAGAACAACGCTATGCGCTCTTTTATGGCGCTTTCTCTGGCTAACCGCTGCTTCTTCAAACACGAGCAGCGAGAGCACTTCGAAAAGCACCGCAGCGTCGCATTCGTGCTGCCGACGCTGTCTGAAACAGAAGAGAATACTGTGGTGGTTAACGTTTACGCAAACGACGCTGAAGGTCAGAACACAAAGACCAGGGATGACAACGTAGCTCATTGCGTCGGAGAGATCGACGGCGAATATATAAAAGTAGAAAATGTTATTGGCAATAAACTGAAATTCAAGGCTGAGGCTGACTCTCAGCGGCAGAAAGGATAAAAGCGAATATGAGCGAAGCAAAAGCCAATATCGAACTTGAAAATATCGACGTGATCGTCGACGCCGTCAACAAGATTTTGAAACCGCGCGGCATTTCAGTTATTCTGGAAGAGAAAAGGAAACAGTCTGGCGAAAAGAATCCGTCCACACTGCTCGTGCTAAAATTTCTTACACTGAATGCTGCCGCTGAGAGTGACCCGCTGCAATACTTGCGTGAAACCATTGGCATTCCTGTCTCCAACGCTTCCGCAGATGAGAAAGATGCCTCAAACAATGATTTGTTTCTGTACTGGCGTGTGCCCCACCGTGACGGTCTTTACTGTACGATGAGCATCTCCGATCCGTTTGAACCCGATGAAACAACGACGTACTATTCGACGACCGCGTATCGCCGACCTGAGTTTGGCCGCCGAGCTAAAACTCTTGATATTACTGATAAAGACGGAAATAAAGAATCGGTCAAAGCGACAGATCGTGCTGTTATCGTTACTGACGGACAAGGAAACGAATACGTTACTGACGTAACTCCGCTTGAGCTGTGCCCCGATCTTGAGGCGAAAGGAGCGTTTGTCGCTTCTTCCTGGTGGCATATCGCTAAATCGTTCTGGCAGCGTTTTGCTGACAGGATCGGCAGACCTGTAAAAAAGCAAAAAGAGAGCGCCGAGCTGAGCGAGTTTGTGCGTCTTGAAGCGGGACTGAATGCTATCTGGGTCAGTTCTGATGCAAGAGCGGACGCCAGATTTGAAAAGTTAGACGGCGACAATCCGCTGTTGCTGCACGAGAATAAACGCAAGGTGCGCATCGACCGGAAGGCCGAAACGTTAGGCCGTCTGCGCATCCCGCACACGAGTCACGAAAACAGACTCTGTCCATTTCAGACTCCTGAGTCCAAACGTACAGGACTTGACCTGTTCCTCAGCGCCGGGGCGACTGTTGAGCAAGATGGCAAAATTACTCCCGGCGGCGATATGTTTTCTCTTGCTGTCGGCATGGTGCCCTATCCGCATCATACCGATGGGCCTCGACTGATGATGGGCGGCAAAAATATGAAGCAGGCTGAGCCCGGCATCGACGGAAGAGAAGGTTCTATCGTCCCGGGTTGGTATGAAGGCAGTCAGTCTGGCTATCTCGCCGAGCATGAACAGGCGATCCTTGCGACCGATGATCAGCATCCTGAGCGCAAAAATCGACTGATGATCGGCCTGAATGCGCTTACCGTGATCATGCCATTTGCAGGCGGAACTTATGAAGATGGTATCGTCATCTCCGAAAGTCTGGCTAAGCGGTTTCATTTACCCGCGAGTGAGTATTCGACACACAAAGTGTTCAATGTTCTGCTCAAAAAGAGTGACGCACTTGCGGCGTACAACGAACGCTTCCCCGACAGCCCGTTGAAGGAACTGTCTGAACTTACAGATTCGCATCTGTACAACTATTTCAAGAGCTACGAAGAACTGTGCGAGCGGCGCTCGCTGGTTCCGAAGCGAGTCGAAAAGCGTTCTGGCGGAAAGTATCTGTACGGCGACGGACTGCCGTGGTTCAAAGATCTAAAACTGTACGAAAAAGAGCCGCGTGATGCTGAAGGCGAAGAAAACATACAGGGCAACGAACCGGTTGTCGATGCTGCCGACGGCAAAAAGACAAGTAAGCGCGGACGGAAAAAGGTCGAAGAGGTATGGAAGCATGTCAGCAACTTTAAGTTCAATGAGATTTATGCCCATCACGCTCCCGGCACGTTCGACACTGCAAAAGTGACGGTTTCGTTCGAGCCTTACGGAACAAAGAATGAGGAGAAATATTACGAGGTCGAGCTCCATATTACCTGGCGCTTTAGAGTTGACCGCCCTATGTTCGTCGGTGACAAAATTACCGGACGTAACGGCAATAAGGGAGTCATCACGCGAATCCTTCCCGATGAAGAAATGCCGCAGATCCACTTTGCCGACGGCCTTCGTGCTGCAGAACTGATCCTGTCGCCCAGCTCTGTCATGGGGCGCATGAACCTCGGCCAGATTTGGGAGATGACACAGTCTGTCTTGTCCGAAAAATGTCCAAATGTCCGCATTGATAAAAACAGAGAGATGAATTCCGCAGACTGGCCCAGCGCTACGTTGCTGGCCAAGCTCAAAGAATGCGGCGGCGTGGACGAAAATGGTGAATCCATTGTCGATGAAAAAGGCAAGCCCAACGTCAACGAGCGAGGCGCGTTTCACGTGACGTGGCGCGACGAGAGCGGCGAACATGATGGGTACGCCTTTGCCGGCTGGCAGTACTACTGCCGCCTGCACCATCACGCTTGGAAAAAACTCCAGGGGCGCGGCGCGAATGCGCCCATCGAGCAGGCAACAGGACAGCCGCTGCGCTGTGGGGCCAGAACAGGCCAGCGCCTGGGCGAAATGGAGAATTGGACATTATATAACCACGGGGCGTTTAACGCGCTCGATGAAATGCGCGAGAACTATACGGGCAAGTCGTATCGCACGCACAGGCTGCTGGAAACGGTTCTGCGTGCGTTGGGAATCGAACGCAGTGATGAGAAGGACGGCAGTCTGACATTCAAACCGCTGAAAAAGGTCGATAAAGCCGTGGAAAAGTCGCTGCAGGAGCTGCAGCGAATCGACTTTGCCACCGAGCCGGAAGGGACCGTTTATCGGGTGTACAGCTTCTCCGGTAAAGAAGACGCAGCCATCGACGAGAACGAGTCAACAGAATCAAGCGGCAAAAATCTTTCGTTCAAGGCGTTCATTGAGCGCTGTATCGGTGCCTATATGGACTATTACGGCATCACTCAGGACGATCTTGATAAGTATGCTGACCAAGAAGAGTCCGGCGAGAATGAGACAGGGAATCAGAGTGACGAATCCCAGACACCGGAAGAACATTTGAAAAATGTACTTGATGAAGAACCCAAAACGCAGATTGTACAGAGTACCCCCGAAGAAGAACAGAAGACCGACGATTCAGAAACAAATAAAAAGAAATTATGCAGAGCGTTGAATTCGATCCTTGATATTGCTATGTACGACGAGCAAGGCAACCTGTGCATCACAGCCGAGTTGCTGTCATTGTACAGGGATCAGCTCTTGTCGCCGCTGATCAAGATTGAGAAGTCATGGATTGTTGAACCAGGTGCAAAAACAGAAAAGGAAACGGTGCCTGCAGCCGAAGGCGACGGAAACAATGCAGAACAGAAGGACCAGCAAGACAAAAACGCGAAGGAAACGCGATTTTACCGTGCCCGTACCGTACTGCAGTCGTTCCTTGATTATCGCAAAGAGCTCATCAATCTGCTGTCGCACAAGACTGGCATTCCGCGCCGCTACCTGTCGGGGCGCAGATATAATCACTCCGGCAGAGCTGTTATCGTGCCCGCGCCCGATATGCACCCTCACGAAGTCAAATTGCCTGTTGCCATGCTTGTAGAGTTGTTCGAAGGGTACGACAAAAGGTACACAGATTTCCTGCCGCCAGCGCTGCGCGATACGCACAAACTGCGAGAGATTGTCAACGACATGCCTGCACGGCAAAACGATGCCGATAGTATTGCGAAAGTTTTCGACGAGTATCTGAACAGCGAGCAGGGACAGCTATGGTGCTTTATGATTCGCCAGCCTAGCCTGCATCGTCACAGTGTGCAGGCGTTCCGCGTGCGCTGCTGGAACGCCCCTGTTATCGGACTGCCGCCGCTGGTTACGCCGGGCTTCAATGCCGATTTCGATGGCGACACGATGGCCGTTTTTCTGCCTCCATACGATCAGGCGAAGGATTTGGCTCAGTTCTCGATCATCAATAATCCCGGACTGACAGGCAAGGGGAGCTCTGCGTTTGCAGCCGAGCTGGATCTGGCCCTTGGCTGGTGGAACATTGCAAATGACCCAAATAAACGCGATGAATGGTCTAAATACCTGCAAAAACAGATCTGTGTTGAAGTGAGTGCGCTTGATGAAAAAGGCAAGCCTTATCCGCTTTCTGACTATCTGCCCAGGCTGCTTGAAGCGCTCGGCGTACGCAGCAAAGACGGCGTGCCGCAGTGGAGTTTCAATACAAAGAGTGAGATTTTGCTTCATTTGCAGAAGAAAATTTGCGAAGCTTCCAGCGGCGAAGCGACCATGACGCCGGTAGAGTTTGCAATGCTGTGCGAGGAACTGGCGGTTGATGCTAAGCCGTGCGATCTTCCGGAAAAACGCAAAGTACAGGAAAGACATAAAAAGAATGACGAGGAACCGTTCACGGACGAAGAAATAAAGATACTCAAAAAGATGGATGGCTCCTTGCTTGCAGCACTTGATGAAAAGGAGAAAAACTTCGTAGCGCAGCTGGAAAAAGCTGCCGAAAAACACATCGAAACACTGCTTATTAAGAATGATGACAAAGATGACGGCGAGCCTGATCATGCGGATTTTGGCCTTTCGACACTGCTGCGAGCAAAAGCCAAAGGCAAGGAAAAGAACGTGCGTCAGATGTGCTGGGGTATCGGCACAGTCTCCAAGATGGTCGATAACGACCTGACTACGCTTGACAAACCTAACCCCGACACTTTTGAAACCGAAGAGAACATCTTTATCTCAGGCAATTTCTGGGAAGGACTGAAGCATGAAGAACTCTTTGCATACAGCTATCCCTCGCGCTTCGGCATGGCGCAGAAAAAGCTTGCCGTGGCACCGGCCGGCTATCTGTCGCGTCAGCTTGCCGAAGGACTGTTCGAGGTACGCGCGTTCAAGACGGAGAGTCAGCCGGATCAGGGGCTGTGGATCGAGTATGATTCAGACACAAAACCTCTGAAGATCGGCTTTAGCGGAGCACACGAACGCTTTGCACTGCCTAAAATGGACAAAAAAGGCGTTACCAAAGACCTGCACCGTGTTGCCTGGGGCCGTGTGCCTCTTGGCATGACACGCTGTCTGGATAACGAGGATCTGATTGCGATCGAGCAGTACTGGAACGGTGACGACAAAAAGTTGGAGGAGAAGGCCCCGGACCTGAAAGCGCTTCTCGACGCCAACCCGAAGCACGAGCTCGTTCTCCGCTCGCCGCTTTTCGCTGCTGAGCGAAAACTGGGCCGTATGGATCCGCTGGACTATGGCGCAGATGTTGCGACGATGCCGTATGATGCCCCTGTGCCGGTAAAAGAAGGCTTTGCTGCCGGCCTGTGCGCGGCACAGGCGATCGGTGAACGCGGCACCCAGCTGGCAATGAAGCGCTTCCATGATGTAGCCGGTAGCAAAGGATCTGACTCCAAGCCCGGCGAGGAAACAAAGACGGATACAGATCAGAAAGACGAAAAAGAAAACGAAAATGCAGGGCAGAAGAAAAAAAAGAAGGTCGATTCGATCCAGAACATGAAGAATATTCTTGTCTTTGGGCGTATCGACCTCGACGACAGCGATGCGCCGATCTTCGGTTTAGAGAAGCTGCCTGGAAAGAAAAAAGATTATCCCGAATTGACGATCCGGCACTACGACCTGTTCAGATTAAAACGGGTTTTTGCTGCAATCCTTGCGAAAGAATCTGGCAGTGTCAAAGCAAATGACGAACTGCCGCAGTCGCTGATCCACTATGAGGTGACTCTGGCGGCTGCGTTAGGAGCAGCTCTTTCTCAGCGCAGCGCAGAGGATCCAAATCGCGCCTTCGAAGGCAGTATCGAAGACAGGGCAAGAAGGCCAAACAACTGCTATCTGTCGGCACTGGCGCACGAGAACATCCGCGGTCTGCTTCAGTTTTTCGAGCGCGTCCGCGATAAAAAGGGCGAAATGAAGCGGCGGAAGATCTTATCGTACACCGACGACAAGAAGTCGCTGAAGAGCACCATGCTGTGGAAGGCAAAAGCGGAGGAGGAGAAGAAACAATGAGCCAGGGTTATGTCAATGATAATGTACATGAAACTGTAAACAGCCAAGGCCAGACGAACGTTGGTCAGCAAAGCACGACAGCTAAAAAATTGACCCTGGATGAGCCGCGTACCACGGAGCCGCCCGAGAAAGAGCCGGATGAAGCGGATGCTGACACGAACGAAGATCCCCTCGATGAAGAAGACCTCCCCAAGTTCGACACCGAAGATGAGGAAGATGCCTTCCGGCGGCCTTCACTTGTACGCCCGCTGTGGATGCTGTTTTGCGGCAAGCTGATGTGGGCCACGTCGTATTACGGCTTTGAAGTGAAGGAACGCGAGTGGCTGCGTCGGCGCGTACAGGCATATCTTGACCTGTTTGGCAAATATTTCCCGGAAAAAAACGACGAACAAAAACTCGCGCTGCTTGAGGGCTTCTTTATCCGCGGCATCTCCGAACAGGAACAGGAGAATCAGCAGGAACAGCTGGACAAATCCCAACAGCAAGCGGAAAAGAACAAAGGTAAAAAAAGCACTAACTGGACCAATCGCTTGGGGCGTGTCGGCATCGTTTGCGGAACGCAGAAAATATCGCTGGGAAGCCTGTTTGCAGATCAGGGGCAGAAGCCGAACGGACTGCCAGGCTTGCTGCTTGGAGCCTGGCTTGACGAAGAAATCCGTAAAGATCAGTCTATCAAAGAAAGGATAATCGACCAGCGCAGAGGTGAAAGCAAAACCGCCGTCAGCACGCTGTGCATTGACGAGCTGCATAAACGACTGCTCGAGTTCTGTGCGGAAATCGAAACAATCGGTGCGAGTGTTCCCGCGAAGGGCATTACGCCGTATAAATGCGCCTATGCCCGAAACAGCTTCGGCAACATCATCAGTGCCTATTTAGAGGCTCGGGGTCTGAAAGAACCCAAAAAACAGAAAAAGAAGAACCAATCGCCGAAACGCGCCAGAAAAGCACAGCCTGAGAAAAACCAACCCTCCAAGGAGGCTCAAGTATGACGTATACATTCAACGTCAGCATCGGCATACAGAACGCGAATGAACGAACGTTGTGCGAGCAGCTCATAGCCGGAGTATGGGACGATCTTGCCAGACAGGGCCGCAGCAAAGCCGAAAAAAGCGAATTCGGAAAGCTGCTGCTTTCAGACGAGCTCAGAAGCGACGAAAACAGCGATTCAGCGGTGTTCGAATTCGTTGGCCCCGCCATTGAAAACGCAGACCTGCTGATCACTTCGCCCACTTTTGCGCGAGCGGGCCAGTACAAAAGGGAACAGCAGCAGGCCGTGCCGACGATCATCCTGCTGCCCAAAGATGATACCTGGACCGAGAACATCAACAGCATCCTCATGAACCCTAACTGCGATGTGTGCGGCGTTTTTCGCCATGCTAAGCTCGATAGGAACAGCCGCGATCCGGAAGACTACGGTGCGTTCGTCACAGTTGTCAAAAAGATCGTGCGTTCGTACCTGGCACGCAGAGACGCTCAGGAAGAGCATTTTGCCAAGTCCATCCGCTGGAAAGCGCGTGTGGCTACGAAGCTCGACATGAGCTACGTTAGTCTTTTCTCTGACCCGGCCACGCAGAACATGGCTCACGACTTCAAAAGTGCGCTCACCTCCCTTGACCGCCCCGAGCTGGAGGAGTGGCACGGACTTTTCCTGCAAGAGAAATTTAAGGAAGAAGTCAAGCAGCGCACACAGGATTTCGGTTTGGAACGCAGCAAGATCACTGGGGTCAGCCGTTATCGCAGTCCGTCGCTGTTGCTGTTGGGCGAGACAGGCTGCGGCAAGTCGTTGCTTGCCAGTATCGTTGCACGCAAACTTCGCAAGGACAAGATGGAACGACTGAATATCGCTGCAGCCGTAAAGGAAAACGTCAACGTACTGCTGTTCGGTGCGATCGAGGGAGCGTATACCGGCTGCAAAACCAAGCAGCCCGGCATCTTCATTGGCAACGTCGGCGGCGTCGTCTTTCTGGACGAGATCGGAGACATGGACGAAAGCTGCCAGACACGTCTGCTCACCTACATGGACGACGGCAGAGTGCTGCCTATGGGCGAGTCGGAATCCGTGTTGGCCCCGTGCATCCTCGTCGCGGCGACGAACAAAAACATCGACGATCCTTCTTCGGGCTTCCGACAGGATATCGTGCACCGCTTCGACCACATTATCCGCATCCCGCCGCTGCGCGCGCGAAAAGAAGACCTTCGTCTGCTCATCAGCCTGACCTTGCAGGACAAAGAAGTCAATCCGTTCAAGAAAGACGGCAAAGGCAAAGACACCCAGGAACACCGAGTTGAAAAAATCAGTCTTGACTCCATTCGATTTTTGGAGGACTACGACTACCCTGGCAATTTCCGCGAGCTGAGATTTATCCTTCGCCAGGCCGTCAACAACGCTTACGCCGATCATTCCCCGTGCATCTGCGTGCGTCACGTCGCGCCCGTACTGATGCGCCGTGCCAGCCGGTAAATCAGACTGTTTTTCAGCAGCCGCTTTTGATGCGTCCCGTGTTTGTGCCCTTTAGTTGTGAAATGGCATTAAAACTGTAAAAACGAAAAATCCCGCTTGACTCGTAAAACAGTCAGGCGGGATTTTTTCTGTCCAAAATGATGGACAAATTTGTCCGATATATGTAAAATTAATAACAATAAAAGTAAGAAATATCTTCACTTCTTTGACAAAGGATTCACACATGATCTCATCACTTGTTTACTGCCTTGCCGACGCAGACGGCACGATTCCGCAGAGCAGCGGCTACCAGCTGCTGGCCGCACTGTCCCGGTTCTTCACACAGCGATTGTCGCTCAATATGTTTCATTCTGTCAGCAACCGTAAAAAGGATTTTACCATCAGCTCATTGTATCCCGCCGCATTCTGGAACAATTATTTCAGCGCCTCACGCGACGGATATTTTCCCGTGTGTCGCGACGCTATGTTTGCGTTCCGCATCTGCTTTTTTGACGACGCGACGTTCAATACGTTCTGCGCTATTGAGAACGCTCGTATCGAGCTGAACCATATACCGTTCGACATTTTGCGCGTCATGAAGCCGGATAAAGGCCTCAATCGACATTCCTTGCCCCAGGATTTGCAAAACGAGCCGACTGCACGGGGCGCGGAATTCCGCTTTATCTCGCCGACAGGCTTCGCGACCGAGAAAGATATACAGTATCTGTTTCCCGATCCCGAACGCGTGTTTTCAAACCTGTACCGTCGCTGGGAAGAGCTTTTCGGCCGACTGCCCGGAGAAGTTGACTACGATGCATTTACGCCCGTCAATGTACGTGCCTATAATCTGAAATCGGCCACAGCTACGCTCAAAGCTGGCAGCTACAAACGCGGATTCATGGGCACAGTCAGCTATGGCTGGGAAAAGCTGGACAAAGAACGGCAGCGCACGCTCAGCATACTGTCAGCCTTTGCGCTCTATGCAGGCGTCGGCTACAAAACGTCAATGGGACTCGGTCAGGTCGTGACCGAGCTGAAATTTGCACATTGAAGAAACAAAAGGAGGAATCAACGCGTGAGAAAACTTGAAAAAAGTTTCGCCCCGCCGTCAGTGACCGCTCCGGCGCTTGAGACGAAGGACTATGAATTCGTCACGATCACGCCGATGTTCGGCGGAGGTACCGTTGCTGCTGAGATAGACGAGGACCGTCCTGTGCACGTAACATCCATCCGCGGTTCCCTGCGTGAGTGGTGGCGGAGACTCTACGGAGAAGGCCGCCACAATGAAGAGCTGTTTAAAGCCGAAAGCTGCATCTGGGGAGCGACGGATCAGGCGAGCGTGGTCAAGGTAGAGCTCGTCAGCATGACGGCGTCGGAGAAAATCGCCACAGCAGAGATCATCGAGCGCAACGGCAAGAACCAGATCAATACTCTCAGAATGCCAAATGGAGAACTCTACCCGCAGTACGCCCTGTTTCCGTTCCAGGGCGAAGTTGGAGACCCCTTCCGTAACAAACCGCCAATTCCGCCAAAGAAAGGATGGGATAAGGGACTCAGCTTCACTATTCGCATCTTTTACAACTTTGCAGTGCTTGCTCGTGACAAAGACGGAGGCTTACTGATTTCCGCAGATCAAGTCAGAGAACAAGTTAAAAACACATTAATTGCTTGGGCTAACTTCGGCGGAATTGGAGCGCGTACGCGCCGAGGACTGGGTGCGCTGTACTGCAACGAACTCGCGTTTGAAAATGAGGCGAAAACAGCCGACTTTGTGCAAAAATTCCTACAGCCAGGCAACTGCACAAGCTTAATATCACCAGACACAAAACAGAGTGATTCGCTTGCGGTGTGGGCCGATTCGATTAATACCATGAGTTTTTTCCGTCAAGGCAAAGAGATGGGACGAAACAAAGGCTCTGACCCGACGAAACCCAAAAAATTGGGCCGTTCGTTTTGGCCCGAGCCGGACGAAATACGTCGAAAAATAACACCGCACGCAGGCCAGTCGTACCGTCATGAACCTGGATTTACAAAAGTCCACGCATTCCCACGTGCGCGCTTCGGATTGCCGATTATTTTCCATTTCCAGGGCAGCAACGAACCCAAAGACGTGACGCTGTTGCCGGCATTCAATAACGAGAGCGAGCCAAAGACCCGTATGGCCAGCCCGATACTGATACGCCCGCTTAAGTTTAAAAATACGGCAGGCTTTCGTACCATCGTATTGGTATTCCAAGTACCTCACTTCGATAAACTTGTATTACAGCAAAATAATAAGACCGTCGCCGAAAGCACAGACAGTACCGTGGTTGCAAATTTCGGCACAGATAAAAACTCACCCCTGAACCGCTACTCGGAAGCCGACAGCGTCAAAGCATTCATAGCATATCTGCGACAGCTACCGCAGGATAGAAAATATAACGTTTTAGGATAAGGAGGCCGTCCGATGACAACCAAACAAAACTACCTCCTCCAGCTCACACTCGGCCCCGTACAGGACTTCATCGTTGCGGCAAGACGCACGCGCGACCTTTGGTTCGGTTCATTCATGCTCTCCGAGCTGAGCAAAGCCGCCGCCCTCTCCCTGGCTACGCAGCCCGGCGTCACACTCATCTTCCCCTCACTTCTCGACGAGAACGGCAGCGATATTCCGCCCGAGGTCAAACTTGCTTCCGGAACGCCGAACAAGCCCGGACTGAACGTTGCCAACGTCATACTGGCCGAAGTACACGACGCCGATTCCGACACGCTGAAACAGTACTCAGCTGAAGCGCAGAACGCAGCGCAGAGACGCTTTGAGGAATTCGCCAACAAAGCAAAGAAAAGCTACCGAGGCGAACTCAACGATACCGTATGGGACGCTCAAATTGGCGACGTCATTGAGTTCTACGCCGGATGGGTACCGCTGACAGACAGCGATTACAAAACCGCGCGTGCTCAGCTGAGCCGACTGCTCGCGTCACGCAAAAACCTGCGCGACTTTACCCCCAATCCCGTTCCGCCTGAGCAGTCGCGCATCCCCAAGTCATCACTCGACGGCCTTCGCGAAACAGTTTTGCTCAAAAACGAGCACCCAAGCGGCCTGCAAATCAAGCGCGGCGAGTCCCTCGACGCTGTCGGACTGACCAAAAGGCTGTCCGAAACACAGTATTTCCCATCCGTCATGCGAGTCGCCGTCGATCCGTGGGTGCGCGGCAAAGGCGCCAAAGCCGTCAGCACAATCAAAGACCTGCCGTTTGCCGGCCAAAACCTCTGCGACTGGCTCGTCGGACAGGCAGGAGTCCTCACTCGTACCGGCATGACACAGTACAGAGACTTCCCCTACGACGGCGCCCTGCTGTACGAAGACCGCCATCCCGCAATGCGAGAAGACTGCAACGACGACATCAATATAAATGACGTAGACAAAGCCCTTGAAACAGTCGCTAAAGAACTCAAACCCGAGCCCCGCGAACCCTACCTCGGCATCATCTGCGCCGACGGCGACCACATGGGCGCGACCATCGCCAAACTGGATTCCCCCGACAAAAATCGCTACTTCTCCTCATGCCTCGCCGGTTTTGCAGACAAAGCCCGCGACGTCGTCGTCAGACACCACGGCGCCCCCATCTACACCGGCGGCGACGACGTGCTCGCCTTTGTCCCCCTTGACGAAGCGCTTGAGTGCGCGCGCGACCTGCATGAAAAATTCAACGAGTGCATGAGCCCCGTGCAGCGCAGATACAACCTCGTCGACGAAGACGGCAAGCCCATCATAATGACACTTTCCCTCGGACTGACCGTCGCTTCAGCGCAGGAAGAACTCGACTACCTGCTTGATTGTGCCCGCAAAGCCGAAAAACTCGCAAAGAACACCTGCAAAGACGCAGACCCGAAAGACAAACGCCTGGGCGACCGCGACGGCCTGGCCGTCACCCTGCGCACCAGAGGCAGCAGCGTCGTCGAACTCCGCGAACGCTGGCAGGAAAAGACCATACTGCCCGACGCGTGGAACGACTTCGAACTGACAACCTCCACACCGCTTGACGCACGCCTGCTGTGGTGGGGCAAATGCTTTGCCGACGGTAAAATCCCCACGCGCTTCCCCTACGAACTGCGCCATGCCTCCGAATTCTACAAAGAGTGGGATGACGATGCCACCTGTGCCGACGCAGCCGCCGCCGAAACACGCCGCATCATGGAGCGCAAGGAAATGACCAAAGACCTCCGCGACAAACTCGCCTCTTACATCAGCGACCGCATTGTAGACGCCGACAGCATGAAAAAATTCGCTGAAGAAATCATCGTCGCAAAACACTTCGCAGAAGCGAAAGACGAAGCCCAAAAGGAGGAGCGACACTCATGAAAACCGTATATTACCGCCTCGCTCCGCTAGAGCCCCTGACCGCGCGCGATTCGCGCCCGCAGAGCGTCGGCGGCCACACTCTCGACAGCATCCCTCCCGGCGTCGTCGCCGGCGCCGTCCGTACCGCCCTGTGGAACGCCGGCGAGAAGGACCCCACCGTGCTGAAAAGCGTCGCCGTGCGCGGCTCATTGCCCGTGTGGAAAAACAAACTCTACCTGCCTCGCCCCCTCGACGCCCTCGTAGGCCCCGACGACAGCAAAAAAGACACCTGCTTCCGACTCCGTCCGCACAGATACCCGGAAGATCAGGGTCTGTACTGCGCCGATGGATCATTGCTTGCCAAAACTGCCGCATGGGAAAAACCATTCCATTTCTGCGCCATGGAAGAGACAAAAGACGCCTTCAAACCCGGCAAAATGGCCCCGTACTGGAGCGCCGACCTCATCGTCCGCTGGCTCAGCGACGATAAAGAGACCGCCGACATCATGGCCAGACTTGAAAAAGAGACACTCACCGCCTTTGCCAAAGACAAACGCGTCCACGTCTCCATCAACCCCGCCACCGGCACAGCCAGACAAGGCATCTTGTTCGACAGCACCGTACTCGACTTCGTAGAAGAAAAAGCCTATGCCAGCCGCGAACTCACTGTTGCCGTCGAATACCCCGACACCTTCCCGGCCGATAAAACCCTCTCCGCCCCCTTCACAGCCACCGTCGGCGGCGACCGACACCTCGCCCGCTTTACCGCCGCCCCCGACGACGATAAACTCTTCCCCCGCGTTGAACTGAATGCCCCGACAAGACAGCTGCGCATGCTCCTAGCCACACCCGCCTATTTCAGCCAAGGCTGGCTCCCCGACTGGATCAGCCCCGAAACAGGCATCGGAACAATTCCCCACAGCGACATCAAAGTGCACCTCGTCTCCGCCGTCACAGGACGCTGGCGCCCCATCTCCGGCTGGGATTACGACAAAGAACACTTTGGCCCCAAACCCATGCGCCGCATGGTCCCCGAAGGCAGCGTCTATTTCTTCGAGACCGACACAGACACCACTGCCGAGCAGATCATCCCCCTGCAGCTCCTTTCCGTCTGCGGCCCCCAGGACGACCGCGACGGCCTCGGACTCGCCGTGTGGGGAAACTGGAACGAACTGTAAACCATTCACAGAAGGAGAATAAAACACCATGGCACATAAACGCTATTTTCTTCACGCCGTCACACCCGTACACCTTGGTGCCGGCCGCGGCCTTGGCTACATCGACCTGCCCGTCGCCCGCGAAGCGTCAACCAACTGGCCCTACATCCCCGGCAGCTCCGTCAAAGGCGTCATCGCCGACGCAAAAGGCGCCCACGACAACCGCAAAGATTATGAACTTGCAGCCTTCGGCGGCGAATATAAAGAAGAAAGCGGCAAAAAAGTCAACAACGCCGGCTCACTTGCCTTTACCGACGCGCACATCCTCTGCCTGCCCGTGCGCAGCTTCTTCGGCACATTCGCCTGGATCACCAGCCCCTTTTGCCTGAGACGCTTCTACCGTGACGGCGAAGAGAACGAACCGAACCTCCCCGTGCTCAGCGACACACAGATCGCCGTCTGCAGCGGTAGCGTCATAAAAGACAGCAAAAACGTCTACCTCGAAGACCTTGACCTTGCCGTTGCCGACAGCGCCAAAGCCGACAGCGTCGCCAAGAAAATCGCCGATGCCCTCTTCCCCGGCGACGGTGCCCCCTGGCACGACACATTCGTAGAACACTTTGCCATCGTCAGCGACACCATCTTCACCTTCTTGTGCGAGAGCGGCACCGAAGTCACCCCCCACATCCGCATCAACGACGAAACCGGCATTGTCAAAGACGGCGCCCTGTGGTACGAAGAAACCCTCCCCGTCGAAACCATCCTCAGCGGCACCGTGTGGTGCGACAAAGCCTACCAGTCCGAAGCATATAACGGACTCGAATTATCCCCCCAGATCCTGCTGAACAAAATCTGCGAAAGCACCGACAGCCTCCAGCTGGGAGGCAAAGCCTCGACCGGCAAAGGCATCGTCCGCCTCATCTACACCGATTAGAAAGGAGAGAGCAGAGCATGCCAGCCACAATCAGCCAGCGCCTTGCACAGGCAGCGTACACCTGCGTATCCGCGCGCAAAAAACACCTCGAGCCCGACCGGAAAAAATACCGCACCTTCGCCCTCAAATTCCCCTCACTCATCCACACTTGCGGACTTGCCCAGGCCGTCGCCTTCGCCAAAGCCAACGAGAGCGACAATAAAAAATACCTCGACGACCTCATCGCCACACTAAGCGCCGTCGAAGGAGACAGCGCCAGCGAACTCGAAAAACTCAGCCGCACCGTCAGCCTGAACGACTACATGCGCCTCAGCCGCCGCGCCCTCATGGCCGCCGACTGGCTCAAACGCACCACCCAGGCCCTTCTTCCCAACGAAAAAACGAAGTGAGGCTCCCCATGCCCGACAACGAAAATAAAAACCTCCAGTCAAGACGCGACGCACTCAGCCGCCTTGACCTGAACCAGGGAGCAAACGCATCACTCCTCATGGCACGCTATTTGGAGAAAAACGAAAAAGGCGAAGGCGAAAAACCCGCTAAAAAAGCAATGCACACCGCCCTTCGCACCGCCTGCCAAAACGTCCTTCCCCTGTATGAAGACGCCTACAAACGCCGCAAAGCCGCCTTGGAAAAACTCCCCAACCGCCGTGAACTCCCCTTTCAAACCGCCACCCCCCTCGCCGTCGGCCTTGGCAGCGAAAACGTCCTCGAAGCCGGATTGACACTCGAACATACCTACGGCGTCCCCATCATCCCCGCCAGCTCCATCAAAGGCATCGCCGCCAGCTGGTGCGCCACCGTCCTTGGCCCCCTCGACCCCGCTCTCAAACGCGGCGGAGCGACATACGTGCGCCTCTTCGGCTCCGACAGCGAAGACAGCATCGACGAACAGACCACAGGAGCCCTTCGCTTCTTCGACGCCTGGATCATCCCCCAAACACTCCCCGACAGCCTCAGGACCGACATCCTCACCCCCCATCACGGAGAGTATTACACAGGCAGCCACAGCGATCCCACCGACTTTGACAGCCCCGTCCCCTTCACCTTCCTCACCGTCCACGGCCAGTTCGACATCGCCGTACAAGTCCTGACAGAAGACAACGACCCCGAAACAGGCGATAAATGGCTCGATTTCGTCTTCGGCCAGATCCTTGCCCCCGCTCTCAAACATAAAGGCATCGGCGGAAAACTCAGCAGCGGATACGGCAGAATGATCAACGACGACTACGAACAGCAGGAAAAACAGCGCAGAAAAGAAGCAGAAGCCCAGGCAGTCCAAGCCCAAAAAGACGCCAAATTAGCCGAACTTGGCTACCCCCAAAAAGACGACATCATCGAAGTCCGCTGCAAAGACATCAAGACCAAAGCCAAAAAAGGCCCCGCCAGCGAAGTCAGAGACGGCGTCGAATACTTCAAAGGCACCTTCGAGGCAACAACAGACCGCTACACCATCAGCCAGGAAAAATCCGAATTCATCTGCCGCAAGACAGACAAAAACAAAACCTTCAAAGCCCAAGTCCTGAAAACCCCAGACATCAACCAGACAAAGCCCGACATCACAGTAAAAGTTCTCCACCCCGCCGAATAACCCCCATCACCCAAAACGCCCTCCCCCTTCGACTATACCCCGAAGAGAGAGGGCGATTATTTTCGCACCCAGACAAACATCCCCCTTGCCGAGCAGAAAGCCCCCAGCAGCCACCCATCACCCCTTCAAACGAGCGCCCGACGGCGACAAGAGGGTGCACATATCATTTGATACATGCAGTTTTAAGAGATCGAACATAAAAAACGCCGTATTTGCAGACCTTCAACCCCAAAACACATAAAAACACCAGAACAAACCGCGAACAGTCCACCCCCCGCAGCCCTCAAAAATCCACCACCCCCAAAACACATCACAGCAGACAGCAGCAGCATTTTCACACGCCATGAGGGTGGACAGCCGCACGGCAGCTCGCCTCGCGCCCCCTAAAACAGCAAAAATTAAGACCAGACCTCTCCTCCAGGTCATAAAAAAGAGCAGGGGGGGACAAAACCCCCTTACAAAAGCGCTTGTTCAGCGGTTACAAAAGTGGTACACTCAGAACAATAAAATCCCGCGAACGGGATTGTGACTATCACAAAATTAAGTAAGTCTCTCAATATACTCTCAGAACAATAAAATCCCGCGAACGGGATTGTGACCTTTCTGATATATTCTCTGAGAATTCCCACTGCCTCAGAACAATAAAATCCCGCGAACGGGATTGTGACACGGGGTTTTGTTACTACTTAGTCAGCTTCAAGGGTCTCAGAACAATAAAATCCCGCGAACGGGATTGTGACTTTTGAAGAACTCAAAAGACCAACACTCCAGCACTCAGAACAATAAAATCCCGCGAACGGGATTGTGACCAGAGGTTCAACATCATCAGATTCAGCATTATCCTCAGAACAATAAAATCCCGCGAACGGGATTGTGACAATCGTCTCTTTATGTGCGTCAATAAGCCTCTTCTCAGAACAATAAAATCCCGCGAACGGGATTGTGACTTTCTCTAACTTTTCACACTCTTCTTTTGATAACTCAGAACAATAAAATCCCGCGAACGGGATTGTGACGTAATACTATACTATGTTATTTGGTATTACATTATCTCAGAACAATAAAATCCCGCGAACGGGATTGTGACGAGTTGAAGTCATCAGCACTAAACATTTCAACAACTCAGAACAATAAAATCCCGCGAACGGGATTGTGACATCTGGTAGGAATAAAGGATCATCTCAAACACGCTCAGAACAATAAAATCCCGCGAACGGGATTGTGACTACGGAGCATTATCCACGTTAGCTACAGTTTTACTCAGAACAATAAAATCCCGCGAACGGGATTGTGACCTGCTATCGTGATGCGCTAGAGTAGCCCATTTTCTCAGAACAATAAAATCCCGCGAACGGGATTGTGACTATCACCGCAAAGCACTCTCAAAAGAACATTCCCTCAGAACAATAAAATCCCGCGAACGGGATTGTGACGTTACTTGTAACTCCACTATTCATTTACATCCCTCAGAACAATAAAATCCCGCGAACGGGATTGTGACTGAAGAGGACTTTGCCCTCATTAGTAACGGATACTCAGAACAATAAAATCCCGCGAACGGGATTGTGACATAGAATACCCATCAGGACTTTTCATCCATCTGCTCAGAACAATAAAATCCCGCGAACGGGATTGTGACCCATTTGCAGCGATAGTCTCGTATACCTGAAGTACTCAGAACAATAAAATCCCGCGAACGGGATTGTGACAAGCTTGTGTAGCACGACTTATGAGTTTCCATTGTCTCAGAACAATAAAATCCCGCGAACGGGATTGTGACTCCAGCCGGTTTCACTGTCAAGCGCTGTAGCAACTCAGAACAATAAAATCCCGCGAACGGGATTGTGACATTATGATAATAGCACATCGAAGAGGCACTGTGCTCAGAACAATAAAATCCCGCGAACGGGATTGTGACATATCACATAGTCCACAATAACTAGTAAGTACTCTCAGAACAATAAAATCCCGCGAACGGGATTGTGACTACATATCCCAAATTGCTTCTTTCACTTTCTCTCTCAGAACAATAAAATCCCGCGAACGGGATTGTGACGCGAGAGACTTGGCATCATCCTCGGTGATTGGCTCAGAACAATAAAATCCCGCGAACGGGATTGTGACTTCAGAGAACCCCATGTCAGCTCATAAAACCAACTCAGAACAATAAAATCCCGCGAACGGGATTGTGACTCTGTACCGCTTTAGTGCTTTTCTGAAATCCCCCTCAGAACAATAAAATCCCGCGAACGGGATTGTGACCTTCACTCGGGACAAGTTAAATCCGCCCGAGAAACCTCAGAACAATAAAATCCCGCGAACGGGATTGTGACTTTTCGGGTTTGCTTGACTTGCTGGGCTTTTCGGCTCAGAACAATAAAATCCCGCGAACGGGATTGTGACTATAGCTCTTATCCATACTCTTCTCTTTCTCTTCTCAGAACAATAAAATCCCGCGAACGGGATTGTGACCTCGGAGTGTCCCCCCTCTACCAATGCGACTCCCTCAGAACAATAAAATCCCGCGAACGGGATTGTGACATATCTAAAGCTTGATTGAATAAACCGCGTCTTCTCAGAACAATAAAATCCCGCGAACGGGATTGTGACATGCCGCAGACATAGAGTTCAACAGTTTCCTCACTCAGAACAATAAAATCCCGCGAACGGGATTGTGACGGGAAGCTTGAGGGAAGTGCAGCCAGCCCCCAGCTCAGAACAATAAAATCCCGCGAACGGGATTGTGACTCGAAGAAGGGGCCATCATAAATAGGATATGACCTCAGAACAATAAAATCCCGCGAACGGGATTGTGACAAACTCACAAGAATAGTACTCCCTGGCATTTCCTCAGAACAATAAAATCCCGCGAACGGGATTGTGACAATCTCAGAATAACTCCCGCTGCATTGGCCGATCTCAGAACAATAAAATCCCGCGAACGGGATTGTGACCAAATTCATCATCTGTTAAACTCATCAATATTTCTCAGAACAATAAAATCCCGCGAACGGGATTGTGACGTGTTGGTCATGATAATGACCCTCCTTAAATTACTCAGAACAATAAAATCCCGCGAACGGGATTGTGACACAACCCTAAACCGGCGGGAATCTGCCAGACATACTCAGAACAATAAAATCCCGCGAACGGGATTGTGACTAATAGTCGATGTCATATCTCTCACTTAGATTACTCAGAACAATAAAATCCCGCGAACGGGATTGTGACCCATAGCGATGCCCCAGCCCAGCGCATTGTTTCCTCAGAACAATAAAATCCCGCGAACGGGATTGTGACAACACTAGGACTCTCGTATCTAATGAATTTTAAATTCTCAGAACAATAAAATCCCGCGAACGGGATTGTGACTGTCTAGGCAGAGCAGGCAACCCAAGGCGCTGCTCTCAGAACAATAAAATCCCGCGAACGGGATTGTGACAGAGGCACCCGGCCTCGGGTGTCGTAGGGCCCCCTCAGAACAATAAAATCCCGCGAACGGGATTGTGACCGAAGGAAAACTTCATCATGCCATTGATGGTTTCTCAGAACAATAAAATCCCGCGAACGGGATTGTGACCCTGGGGGTCTATGCCCCCCATAAATAATTTTCTCAGAACAATAAAATCCCGCGAACGGGATTGTGACCGGGGGACCCATGTTACCCTTCCCTTAGCATTCCTCAGAACAATAAAATCCCGCGAACGGGATTGTGACTATATAACTCTTTACAAGATGCACATTCTCCACCTCAGAACAATAAAATCCCGCGAACGGGATTGTGACTTAATACCCATTAATATACTTGACACAAATACTCTCAGAACAATAAAATCCCGCGAACGGGATTGTGACACAGTTGCGGTGTTATCGTCGTTAAGTTCTACCGCTCAGAACAATAAAATCCCGCGAACGGGATTGTGACCTAGTGGCCTCTTCCAAAGAGCGGGCAGGTTTCCTCAGAACAATAAAATCCCGCGAACGGGATTGTGACACGCCGGGTCGTACACGTCTCTACCTCCAAATCTCAGAACAATAAAATCCCGCGAACGGGATTGTGACTGCCTCTCCCAGAATCTTATATGACATGGTTCTTTCTCAGAACAATAAAATCCCGCGAACGGGATTGTGACCCCCCATCCAGTAATTCCGGAAAAGATGATCATCTCAGAACAATAAAATCCCGCGAACGGGATTGTGACCGAAAGGATTGGTGCCATATGAATAACAAAATTAACTCAGAACAATAAAATCCCGCGAACGGGATTGTGACTTGATTTTGTTATTAATAAAATCAATTTGCTTTCTCAGAACAATAAAATCCCGCGAACGGGATTGTGACATTTACTCCAAAAGCTTCTTCGACTTCAAGTGACTCAGAACAATAAAATCCCGCGAACGGGATTGTGACTTTTGATTATACTTATACATAAGATTTTCCATACCTCAGAACAATAAAATCCCGCGAACGGGATTGTGACTTTCTCATAGAAGGCTAGGAAGTCTATATCAAACTCAGAACAATAAAATCCCGCGAACGGGATTGTGACCTTCATTGATGATCCTCC
>Ga0129307_1000718_pt1 | contig 46652 bp, 43 predicted proteins | sample P1105metagenome_FD_94437 | JGI IMG/M metagenome (GOLD analysis project Ga0129307, IMG submission 94437) | Capybara group fecal microbial communities from Wisconsin, USA - P1105 metagenome | ecosystem: Host-associated > Mammals > Digestive system > Large intestine > Fecal | place: USA: Wisconsin...
CAAGGGCGAAACGAAGAAGAGCGGTACAGAAGCTGCTGCTCAGCTCGTCGCTGTCAAGTTCAAGATCCAGAATACTCCGGGTAGCTATGAATTCAATATCTGCGCTGTCGGTCCGAACGGTGGCGGCTGCCCGACTGCTTGCGCTGCTCCTGGTCCTCGTAAAGATGGCATCAAGGCTGTCCGTGGCGCAACTGCCGCCAAGGCTATCCTTTCTGGCCGTACGCTCTCCTTCTCTGGCGTCAAGACCGGTACTGCCGAAGTGGTGGATTTGCAAGGGCAGGTGGTTGCCAAGGGCGACGTTTCCTCTACGCTCAACCTCGCTAATCTCGATGCTGGTATGTATATGGTTCGTGTCGCTGGTAAGTCCGCAAACTTCACCAACAAGATTGTGTTGAAGTAGCCTCGGATTCGTCAAAAAACTTTACAGAAGGGCCGCTCAAGCGACCCTTTCCTGTATAGTTGAATTTTTGAATATTTGTAGAATTCGTTCGTGTTTGTGCTCACAAGTAAACTTGATTTTTGCTTGCAGCCTTTCCTTAAAAGCTATATTTATATATATTACTTTGGCAATTACCAGCCCCCTTTTAGGGGGATTTTTGAGAGGCCTTTATGATTTGCAAAAAAATCCTGTTGCCGGTTTTGGTTGGCTCCGCTTTTTACTTGGGAGCCTGCGGTGGCGATGATTCCCCGAGTTCTCCGGTTGTTAATCCGACTCCTAGTTCTGTGGTGGTTCCGCTTCCGGCCAGTTCTGCAGTAGCTCCTCTTCCGGCTAGTTCCGCTGTAGCTCCGCTCCCGGCGAGTTCTGCAGTGGCTCCTCTTCCGGCAAGTTCCGCTTCTGTTACGCCGACTCCGACAAATTATGCGGTGCTTTCGCCGACTGCAAATCCTGCTTTTGCAATGAACGATTATGCGGTGTGGCAGAGTTATCATTTTGTGACCGAAGAAGTCGAAATGGCAACTTACCCCTCCATTGCGGCAGACTTTGCCGAAGTCTTTACTGCTGCCTATGTGCCGGCAGGCCGTGTCGTTTGGTCTAGCCAGTCGGGTTATTACAAGCAGTCGTGTTCCGTGATGGATGCCGCCGTTGCCGGTATGAAGTTACGTGCATGTACCGTGTCTGAAGGTATTGGCTACGGCATGCTTTTGGCCTACTTCAATAACGATTTCGATTCGTTCAATCGCATGTGGAACTATTCCCGTGCATATAGGGCTTACAATAACGTGAAACTGATGCCGTGGATTACCAAGTCGTTCCACTGGGAAGCTGTCGATAATTCCAGTGCGACAGACGCCGATGAAGATATCGCGACGGCATTGATTCTCATGTACTTCAAGATGGTCAGTTTGGGCAACGTCGATGCGGCAAACGTTTATTTGGCAGATGCAATGACGTTCGTGAACGCCCTCTGGGAACAGGAAGTGAACCCGACAACATTGCTCATTTACTCCGGAGACCAGGATTTGTGGAAAGGCACCAGCCCGACTTACAACTTGAGCTACTTCTCTCCGGTGGCTATCAAGCTCTTTGCTATTGTCGACCAAGCCCACAACTGGAAAGGTGTTTTGGATGCCAATTACGCCTACATGCAGCTTGTGCAGTCTAAGGGCACGGGCGTGTTCCCGGACTGGAGCGATGCAAATGGCGCAGCCGTCAATCCGCCTAACGGTGCCGCTGGTTCTGGCCCGGGTAGCTGGACTTGGTACACCTTCAACAAGGAATCTGTACGTATTCCGTGGCGTATCGCATGGGATTATTACTGGTATCAGGATACGCGTGCCGGTGCCATCTTGACTCAGTTGAACGAATTTATTTCGAAGAAGTCTAAAAACAATCCGAATGATGCTGCATTGTCTATCAACTACTCTTGGGATTTGTCTGTGGGCGCGGACTATACCAAGAATACGGTTGTTTCTAGCCAGTGGTATGCGGCATGGTGCGCAACAGGCATTGCAGGGAATGCGGCTTGGCTCAAGACTTGTACGGACGGCGTGAATGCCAAGTTGCCTACAAATTCGTCGAGCAGCTACTTCTCCGACATCTTGCTCGTAATGTATTCTGCTTTGCTGAACGGTATGTTTGTTCGTCCGGCCGGAATCTAATCGTGTGAGGCTTGCGCCTCGAAAAAATGTGTGACGAATAGTCGTGCGACTCCCGGAATTCACCGGGAGTTTTTTGTATATTCTTAGCCATGAAAAAGAATGCACTTTCTAAAGCTGTAAAGTCAACGCTAGATAAACAAGCCAAGGCTAAGGAAAAACAACAGTATGTAGATTCGCTTCTTGCCGCGTCGAAAAACGATTCGGCGAACGTCCTCGCGGTGGAGCCGAGTGCGGTCCCTGATAGCGCGGGTCTCGTTAGCGACTCGACAAGCGGAGAGGATGTTGTTGAAACTCCGCAGTTGCCGACTCCGGAACAGCTCGGAATTTCAATTACTACGGGGCATTCGGGCGACACGCTGCAAGTGGCCGTGGGCGATACGATTGAATTCCCGGTAACGGTTTCGTGGAGCGCTAGCGGCGGCTCTATTCTTGTTTTGCCGATGAGTTCGGCAAATGCGAAGGACCTTGTGCAGGTCGGCATGTCGCAGGAATCTAGCCGTATCGTGAAGGACGGCCATGAAGTCGCGCAAATTACGTTCAAGTACAAGCTAGTCGCGAAAGAAGAGGGCATAACGGTTGTTCCTGCGATGCGTTTTGAAATCCCGACGCCGATGGGACAGTCGCTTTCGTTGCGTACCGATCCTGTTCCGTTGTATGCGACTAGCCGTGTCGAAACGTTTACGACCGTACTGGTCATTATCTTTGTCGTGTTCTGGGTCCTTATTGCGATCTTGCGTTTTCGTCGTCGGGCAAAGGCGAAAGTGGCGATTAATCAGGCGAAGGATGCGTTGTATGCAATCCGCGAACACATGATGGTCTTGAAGCAGCGCGTGAATGTAGCCGACAGCCGCGAATGGCTTTTGGAACTGGAAGGCGTTAGCAAGGAATTCGTGGCCCTCCGTTTGGGGAAGGATGCGTCTGCGGTCAATCTGGATTACCTTGTGAAAGATGGCAAGCTCGAGGGCTGGGAACATCTCATCGATGAATTTGCCCACGCCCGCTATGGCGGCGGCAAACGCGACGGCTTCGAGAACAAGGAAACGTGGAAACTTGCGATGCAGCTTATGGGGCTGAAAGAGGAAGAATGAAATTCAAATCCTTTTTGATGATGGGAATGTTGATTCCCTGCGCAATGGCGATTGTCGCATGCGGTGATGATAGCGGTTCCAATCCGTCGGTGAACGGTTCCAATGGCAATTTTGTGGGAGCCAAGTATTCGCTTGTTTTGGACGAGGCGAATCAGCATTTTTTAATTCATGGAAATTATGATATAGGCGCCTGTATCCGTAATGAGGAAAAATACGAGTTCGCCATGGTGGTGGATTCTACACATATAGAAAGAGATTATGCGTTTATTGGGGATACGCTTGTTACGTTCCGAAAAAAATATATGGAAGATTATGGGCAAGTTTTTGTTGGTGGAACGAACGGACAAATTAAAAACAAGTGGAAAGCGCTGAACGAGTGTGTCTATATCCCTGAAAGTAACTCTATCAAGTGTGCTGATGCGAATAAAATAGCTAGTGGAACTTGGCAAATAAATACGTATTACGAGTTTACCCAGGATGCGGTCTTTATATCTGGCACTGATTTGAGTGGGAATGTAATTGATCCGAAGGCTCCGCTTAAATATGAATTTGATGACTTTACGAATTCGTATTACATGGAAACCAATATGTATGTAATCATTGCGAAACATGAAGGAACGGCTTTAGGCGGCTTTGACTATCCTGAAGAATTGTTTTATGCGGCGGATGTAGAAGGCTACGCACGAAGCATGGATGTTGTCATCAATAGCAGGGACAAAAACCACATTTCGTTTACGTACAAAGGTCAGACATTTGAGATGACATTTACTAAGGCGTTGAAAACGGGATATGAACATGGGATTCGTGTGGAAGTAAGCGCTACTTTCCAATCGGATAACGGTAGCTGTGCTTTGGATTATATGTCCGATGAAAATATGACTTCTGATGTTTGCAAAGCGGAAAATGCGGACTTTATGAAATTCAATTCGGAGTATGATGGCGATGGAAATTTTTTGTTTGACCGTGCGACTGAATACCGTATTGGGAATTCGTCCGAGTTCAAGGCTTGCATTGAGAGCTTGGTGAAATTGTAATATGCCGAGTTCTGAAAAGTTCCGCGACTACGTTTTAGCTCAGTTTAATGGCGAACTGTTTGATGGTGGCTTCCGCGTGACCACACGCAAGATGATGGGCGAGTACATTTTGTACGCCGACGGAAAAATCTTCGGCGGAATTTACGATGACCGCTTGCTCGTGAAGCCTGTAGCTACGGCCTTGGCGATGTTGCCGGGTGCAAAAAAGCAACTGCCTTACGATGGGGCAAAGCCGATGTTGCGTGTCACCGCAGAACAAATTGCAGACAAAGGCTTGCTCGTACGCTTGCTTGATGCCATGCTCCCGGAATTGCCCGCCGCGAAAGCGGGAAAGAAAAAATAAACAGCGATTTGTTCCTCTTGAAAAAAGACGATTATCTTCGAAAGTGAAAAACGACATCGCTTATTTTGTCATGCACACCTCAAATGTCATTCCGGCCTGAGCCTGTCCCGGACCTTGTTCCGGGATGCCGGAATCTCCTTTTTAAAATGAAAAAGTATGACCATTTTCCCTGCGTAGGAAAATGTTTTTTTTTCGTTTTGTCATCCCCGACTTGTTCGGGGATCGCCTTCTTGTATGAATCGCCGGATGGGCGGTTGAAATTTGCCGATGGGCGACATTGGAATTTTTGAAATGAAAGCTATTTTATAAGTGATGAATCGGTTGGTTTATTTAATTGTTTTGCTTGTGGCGGCGATGATGGTGGGGTGCACTTCGCATGCTCCGTCGGCGGCGCAGTTCATGAATGTGAAGAAGAATGGGGATAGTTTTAATCTAGGCGGAACGATATGGACTGGGGATGTTCATAGTGGAACTTATCGGTATGAAAGTGATTTTACTGATAAGGAAAATACAGGCGACGTTGATCTATCTTATTTTCATCGATTTAAATCTATTGTAATGGGGGTGTACTCGGTGAATGCGATTTCGCTACATTATCTTGCTGGTTTCCGTGGACAGTATGTTGGATTACAAGGGTGGCTTGGTGGTGCGATTAATGCTGTTGACGATGCGACTCCGTTTTATGGAGGTCTGATGTTAATAGAAGAATATCCCATAAGTGATGATTTTAGAATGGGACTTAGTGAGCATGTTTCGCGTAATGCATATAATGTTGATGAAAATTGGGGTGGCGTATGCTGTATTTCAGCAGGTTTGTATAATGAGTTCGGTGCTGGTGCTTATTTGGCTTTTAAAGGGTTTTCTCTGGAGTTTCGCTATGGTCGAGAAATTGATGAACCGCGAAATCGATTCTACTTTATGGCAAACTATGCGTTTACATTTGGCGGAAAATCTTCTAGGGACCAAAATTTGTTGCGAATGATATCTCCTGCGTCGGAATAATTTTTTTTCAGATTTGTCAAGCAGAACTTGCCAAATATTCTTCCATAGGAGGTATTGCCTTTAGTTTGGCGCTCAAATCGCTGTTAGCGGCTTGATTGTGTCATTTTTCCGCCGTTGGGAATATGATCGGTTTGCTTTGTTTACACTTGTCTTGCACGCCTCAAATGTCATTCCGGCCTCCGTGCCGGAATCTCCTTTTTAAAATGAAAAAGTATGACCATTTTCCCTGCGTGGGAAAATGTTTTTTTCCGTCTTGTCATCCCCGACTTGTTCGGGGATCGCCCTCTTGTATGAATCGCCTGATGGATAGTTAAAATTTGCCGATGGGCGACGTTGGAATTTTTGAAATGAAAGCTATTATTATACGTAATGAATCGGTTGGCTTATTTTGCTGTTTTGCTTGTGGCGGTGATGCTGGCGGGGTGCTCGTCGCATGCTCCGTCGGCAGCTCGTTTTATGAGTGCTAAACCGAATTCTATTTATATGGGTTTTGGCGGTGGAGGCTTTTGGGGCGACGACAATTCTCATCGTGAAGAAAAAGGAAAGGATGAGGCATACCGATATAAGGAACCTCATTTTTTACTAGATGGAGTGCTCTTTTTTAGAAATGACCATTTTTTATTTGGTTTAAGTTTAGGAGAGCATTCTCTTGTTCGTTTGAATTTGGGCTTTGTTAGTGATTATTTTGGTGTTCAAGGATGGGGTGATATTATTGTACTTGATAAAAGTGAAACGAATTGGAAGCGGCCTTTTGGAATTATGACGATTGAACAGTATCCTGTTACTTCGAAATTAAAAGTGGGCGTGAATCAGTTTTTTGCTTACAATTCTTATTCAGGAGTTTTGGACGAATGCTGTTCAATAAATCTTGATTATTATATGAAATTCTATGGGGAATTAGGTGTTGGGGCGTATGTCAATTATGATGGTTATTCTTTAGAATTCCGTTACGGGAATGAACTTGGTTCTGAAAACCAACGTTTTTATCTTGATTTTAGTGTAATGTTTGATGCGCAATCGCATTGATTTTTTTGTTCGGGGTTCACATCAGGCGAGGGGGTGATGGAAGACCCGACGGGGCTGCAACCAGGGGGACAACTGTGCAAGGCGAGTATCGCAGCCATGCTCGCATGGCTATGATCGAGCCGAACAGTTGGGACTTGAGCGAAGTGAAAGTCCAATCTTCCCCCTCCTCCCTAACCACCAACCACTAATCACTAACCACTTTGTCACGTCATTTGTTTTTTTCCGCAGATTTTAGTATCTTAAAGCATGAAAAATAATCTCTCGTCTTTAGTCTCTCGTCTCTCGCCTTATTTGCGAAAGAAGATGGTCAAAAAACGAAAGTGAAAAAATTGAAGAAAATACATAGAGAGGACAATAATGGATATTCAGGAACTTTCGGAAAAGGTGAAACAGCAGAGTTCTTTTTGCATGAACTTGCTGCGTGAAGTTGAAGATACGGTGATTGGTCAGAAGGCGATGGTCGAGAGCATTCTGACGGGTATTCTGGCTGATGGCCACGTGCTTTTGGAAGGCCTCCCGGGCTTGGCCAAGACGACTGCGGTGAAGGCTTTTGCCGATGCGGTTTCGCTCGACTTCAAGCGTATCCAGTTTACTCCTGATTTGCTGCCGGCAGACTTGCTCGGTACGACGATTTATAACGCCCGCGAGGCGAAGTTCGAAACTCGCAAGGGCCCGCTTTTCACGAACCTTGTGCTTGCTGACGAAATCAACCGTGCGCCATCGAAGGTGCAGAGCGCTTTGCTCGAAGCCATGCAGGAACGCCACATCACGATTGGCGACGAGACGTTCAAGCTGGACGAGCCGTTCTTGGTGCTTGCTACGCAGAACCCGATTGAGCAGGAAGGCACGTATCCGCTGCCGGAAGCCCAGGTGGACCGTTTCCTCTTGAAGGTGAAGGTGAGTTACCCGAACAAGGCGGACGAAATGAAGATTCTCGATGCGGTTTCGGGTGCAGGGCTGCGCCAGCCGAATGCAGTCGCGACAAAGGCCGATATCTTGGCGGCTCGTGAACTCGTGAAGCAGGTTTATGTCGATGAACGCGTGCGCGAATATATCGTGAATCTCGTGCTTGCGACCCGCGATCCGGGCAGCATCAAGCGTAGCGACTTGGTGGGCTTTGTGGAAGTGGGTGCTTCGCCGCGTGCTTCTATCGGTCTTGCCCAGGCTTCGAAGGCCCATGCGTTTATCCAGGGCCACGCTTACGTGACGCCGGAAGACGTAAAGGCTGTTGCGATGGAAGTGCTGCGTCACCGCGTGATTTTGAGCTATGAAGCCGAAGCGGAAGAAGTCACTGCCGAAACTGTCGTGCAGAAGATTTTGGACAGCGTTGAAGTGCCGTAAAGGCGAGCGTCGCGGCCATCGAGCTTGCTCGAATGGCCATGACCGAGCCGCCAGGCAGTGCGCTTGAAAAGCGCAACTGCCGTAATCTTAAGTGCTCGCGAGAGTCGCGGACTTTGTCATTCCCGCTATATGAAACTTTGAACTTTAGTTCTATAGTTGAGTTATGCTCTTTGAGTAGAAAGCGGGAATCTCCTTTTTGACATTGAAAAAAAACAACGCCTTGCGGGGCGTTGTTTTTGCTATTTGGCTATTCTTCGATGTCTTTGTAGGAATGCTTGCTGAGGGGATTGCTTGGCGGCGGTTCTTGGGACTTGGTATTGTTGCTTATATTGCATTCGGAGCCTTCGGCTTTGCAGATTTCTTCTTCGTAGGCTCTTTTACCGCGTTCAAGTCCGTCTGTGGGGAGGTGGAACGCTTTGAAAATGGCGATGAGTGCGGTAATGCCTGCGTGCCAAATGCGCATAGTGATAGGTCTTAGTACGCCTGGGCGATGAATCCCGCATATTGGGGTTAGAAAAAGACTGCAAACTAGAATTGCCAAGACTGAGAGTACACAGATGCCGATGGAAAATGCGAGGATGATTTGCACCCACCAGGGCGAGGTGGCAAAAACCTGATAAAGTGTGTTGAAAAAATTATGCATCGAGCTTCGTAAAGTTGTAGTTTGAAAGTTGAACGCATAGGGCGTTCGTATGATAAATATAAATTCATATGAATAGTGTGTTGATGTAGTTTTGCACTTGTTTCATGGATAATGGCGTGGTGGTGCTTTCGAATGTTGCGATGAAATTTTTGCCGAGAATGTATCCGTTTGTAGCGTAGTGTGCGAGTTTTTGAACGGCGCATTCGGTGTAGTCTGGGTTGCCCATGAGTCCGAAATGTTCCCAAATGATTTCTTCGCGGGTGCGGATATCGAGGCAGGTGAAGTCTGGGTAGAGCGTGCCCCACCCCTTAATGTTTGTGGGGTATTCGTAGCGGTAGGGAATGTTTGCACGAGCGAGTGCGTCTGCAATGATGACCTCGGATTTGGATCGGACGCGCACACCGCTTGCCGTGTAATACTCGGGTGCGTTTATTTCAAAAGGCTTACCGGTGTAAGGGTGATGCAGCCATGCTGCGATGTATTCTTCATCAGGTTCACGCACGGGAATTACAAGCGCACGGCGACCTGGGTGGAGCTTTGTATATGCTTCGTCGATTGCTTCGGGGTGGTAATTGGCGAGTAGCGATTTAATGGCTTTTATCTGTTTCTTGATGATGCCCATTGTGGCTTTGTTGTAATCGCGTTGCGCAATTGCCGCTGCCTTTCGGATTTGTTTGTGGGAAATGTATTTGCCCTTCGTATCGCCGCGTTCTGATACGATGTAGTATTGGAAGGAATTCCTGCATCGGTCTATTCGCAGGTTTCCGACGACGTCCTTTGACTTGGGAAACTACGATAGCAGTTGTTGTAGCTCAGCCTGCTGAGATTGCACGAAATTTGTCAATGCGTCTAACGGAGCGTGGGTGTGTTCTGGATTTTTCTGCATAATGATTTCCCCTTCTTGGTGAAGGCAATATATAATGAACTTGCTGTAAAAGCAAGCATTTTGAAATAGCGTGTTTATTTTGCAAACAACAGTTATCAGCATTTCAGAAAATGCGCGAGATATTTGCGTTTGCAAAATTTTGGGGAGGCTTTTTGTGACGCTTTGAACTATTTTAAAGGCGTTTGGTGTTTGTTTCGGGCGCATTGTTGGAGAGATGTACCTATAAATTTTGTTGAAGTTGTTTTTTATAGGTACGAAAAGGGCTGTAATGCCGGGAAAAATGACGCTAATGAGAATGAACGTACCTATAAAAATGAGAGATTGTTGTTTTTATAGGTACGTTTTAAAGAAAAAAGATTGAATTATGTTGTTAGTTTGTTTGCTAACATGAAAAATGCACCTATAAAAAGATGTATTTGGGTGATTTATAGGTACGGTAGCTTGTATTACGATTGTGCCGTACCTATAAATAGTGGAAAATGCTCTGTTTATAGGTACGGCTCGGTGTTGTGGTTTCTGAAATTGATTAAATTCGGGGGCTATAAAACTGGATGGGCAAAGAGGGGCTAGTTTCCGCCGGTTTCGCCCCACTTCCAGGTAGAAGCGTCTTTCAATCCGTTGAAGTTGACTTTCGTGGTCCAATTATCCCCGCTCCATTTCTGCCAGAGGTGGATTACCTTTCCTTCTTTTGTCGAGATGACGTACTCTCTTGCTGTGCTGTTCTTGTCAGATGCTTCGTACATCTCGATGTTTGTGATGGTGACAGGGACGCTTATAAATTTCCTGCGCTTACGATTTAAGTAAGTGATGGTGGCAGGGCCTGTCTTGCTCATTTCGGTTGTCTCGACATCGGATGCGGCATAGTCGGGGATGCTGACGGCAACTTTCTTTATTTCAGGTTCTTTCCAGGTGAACTTGAACTCGACTTTGCCTTTTGTTGTGACTGGGAGGAATAGCACAATGTTGTCTTGAACATGGATCATCAAGCTTTCCCTGCTGGTCGGTTCTTTCTTGGTGTATGCTTTGGCTGTTTTGTCGGCGTTTTTGTAAATGAATCCGCAGTCGCCTTTGCTCTTGGAAAATTCGTCGATGGCGTTTTTGACTTTGGTTGCTTTTTCGTTGAGTTCCTTGAATTGCGCTTCGGCGCTTTGTGCACTTTCTTGTGTTTCGCTTGCGAGGCCTGCATTTATCTGATCCATTTCGATCATTACGCTCACGATGGCTTTTTCATACGCCTTTACGACGTCGCAATCCTTCTGGTTGGTGTTTGCTCTCAGTTCGGCGAAGAGATCGACATTCATCTTTTTTAGCATAGCTATCGTATTCGGGTCTATGCCTGAACCTACCCCGTTTTCGGCCAAAATAAGGGCGGCACATTGGTTGATCATCGCGTATTTTTCGATGCGTTTGGGGGCTGCGATGCCGGTTGGTTTGAGGATGGATTCTGCTTTTGCCTTTTCTTGTGCACTAGCGTTGGCAATGTCATCGCACGAGATGCCTTCCTCGTTGAAGTCTTGCTGGATTTGTTTTTGGTTTTTGATCCAGCTCTGCACATCTGTTTTGGTTATGCCGGTGGATTTTGCGTTTTGGCCGAACGCCGCTGATGCCGTGATAAATGCGGTGATTAGAATGAGCGATTTTTTCATTTTTCCCTCTTTTGTAGAAATAAATATATCATAATTCTGCAAGAGCGGAACATCAAAAAAAAAGCCCCCGGAAGGGGGCCTTGGAAATAGATAAAATCGTAATTACTCGTATGTATGCAATATACCGCTTTCAAGAGCCTTGACCGGGATTATTGTGGTTGCGCCGGAAGGGTCTGTAATGATAGCGACCCCGGTAAGGTAGTTAATCCAATGGTTATATCTTTCGGATTTGTTGGGTTCCTGGTCATATGGTGACGTATTGTAGTCGTATTTGTGGAATCGAAGATCGTGTCCGTGTTCGTCCATGATGGCTCTTTTGCTGACGGAAACGACGAACGGAACCAGGAACTGGTCATGTGAAATGGCCAAGGTATATTTGTGCATCTTGTCGTAGGTGAAATATTTGTCGGTTAATTCTTTTACTTTTTCGTCAATATCGTAAAAAGCTTTTTCACAGCTAGATTGGATTGAGCTGTTACCGAATTCTTTATATGCGATTTTTGAGTACACACTCCATCCTGATACGTTGTCAGCTTTGCAATTAGTGGTACTTTCACCTGTTGCGTACCATCCTTCTTTCAAGTCATTGTTGACTTCACTAATTTGTGTTTTTTCATTGCTACTTTCGTCAATTATTTCAATATTTTTTTCGTGCCAATCGTCTGTTATTTCTGGGTTCTCTATCTTTTCGCCCTTGTTGACGGCGATGATTTTTGCGGTCTCGGCGTTGCGTTTGACATCTGTGTACATGTAATAGAAATTGCCGAGCTGGAGAGCCTTTAGCTTTTCGCCGACTTGTTTTGCCTGAGCTCTGCCTGCATCGTTGAGACCATGGTATGGTTGATAATCGTTTTTGTTGCGTTGGGCATGGCGGAGGATGAATGCGACTTTTTCATCTGAGCGGAGACAGTAGAAAACCTCGTACATGGAATTGAATTTGTCTGTCGAAGCTCGAAGTGCTTGGCAAGCCGGATTGAGGACTTCAACCTCTTTGCCATTCATGACCTTAACAGGATCTTCGTTGCCGCAGGTGATTTCCACGCCGTCTTCGACTTCTTTTGCCGTGCATCCTTCGCCTTTGAGCGAGGCGAGCCATTCGTCAACAGTGAGGTTCGGGTCTTTTTCCTTCGCGATTTCGAAGGCACTCTTGCCGTTTTCTCCATTCTTGATGGTGACCGATTCTGCATCGCCGCAAGTAATCTGGACGCCATCTGTAACCTTTGCCGCAGAGCATCCCTTGCCTTTGAGCGAGGCGAGCCATTCGTCAACGGTGAGGTCCGGATTTTTTTCCTTCGCAATATCGAATGCGCTCTTTCCGTCTTTCCCGTTTTGCACGGTAACGACCTTGCCGCCGCAGTTCAAGTCGTAGCCGGTTCCGTCGGTACGTTCGCTTACGGTGCAGCTGGCACCATCGTTTCCTTTTTCAAGGATTTCTTCGAAGTTCGAGCCGCAGGTAATTTTGATGTTTCCGTTGGAAAGTTTTTCGCCTTTGCAGTTGTCGCCTTTGAGCGCGGCGAGCCATTCGTCAACGGTGAGGTTCGGGTCTTTTTCCTTCGCGATTTCAAAAGCGCTCTTTCCGTCTTTTCCGTCTTCTCCGTTTTTCACGGTGACTGTATTACCGCCGCAAGTCAGGTCGTAGCCGGTCCCGTCGGTACGTTCATTCACGGTGCAGTTTGCGCCGGCAGCACCCTTCAAAAATTCGAGCCATTCCTTTTCGGTGCCGGTGAAACCGTTATCTTTTGCGATTTCATAAGCGGATTTGCCGGCATCGCCTTTACCTCCGTCGTTGCCTTTGTCGCCTTTTTCACCGTTTTTCAGTTCACCGACCTTCTTGCCGTCGCAAATGACATCGTAACCGTTGATTTGGGAGTTCTCTTCGACGGTGCAGACGGAATTGTTCTTGCCGTCTTCGCCCTTGTCGCCTTTATCACCCTTATCTCCCTTATCGCCTTTGTCACCTTTTTCGCCATCTTCGCCATCGGTTCCGTTTTTTCCGTCTTTACCATTCTTGATGGATCCGACTTTTTCATCGTCACAGAAAACGTCATAGCCGTTGTTGTCGGCGTTTGCCTTGACGGTACAGGAACTGCCATCTTTGCCGTCGGCACCATCTTTTCCGTTTTTACCATTCTTGCCGTCCTTTCCGTTCAAGACGACACCAACGGAATCGCCTCCGCAGATAATCTTGACGCCGCTATCGTCGTCTAGAGTTTCTGTTGTGCAGGCGAGTTCGGACAAGTCTGGTGCTTCGGTAATTTCATCAAGACAGCCTCCAAGCATGAACAGGCTGAAAAATGATGTTGCGAAAAGAATTTTGGATTTCATACACTTGCTCCCATCTATATTTTTCGCCAAAATTAGAATATTTCTTACTAGAATCGGAAAAAAAGAGTGCGTTTTTGTTGAGAATACGAAAAAACTTGCTGAAAACAACAATTTTTGTTATCATTATACGCATGAAATACATTGCGATGGCGTTTGCTTTGCTTTTTTTAGGTTGTATGTTCAGCAATACGGATGCGTACAACATTAATATTCTCCCTCCAATGAATACACCTGATGGCAAGCAAATGAACAAAGATGGTCGCGATGCCGTATCGACTCGGATGACAAAAATGCCGGACCCGCCATCAGAATCGGCTGAACCGCCCAAACCTATAGATGTCAAGGTGGACGATCCGAATGAACCCATGGATATTGATCATGGGCTTGACTTTAGCAAAGTGAAATAGCGCACAGAAATCCTAGTATATATTCCAAAGTGTAATAAGTGAAATCCAGCGAATTTCACTGTGAATGCGCACGGGGGGTAGATATAGATTATATTTATAATCACTAGGGTTTTAGTTAATGATGAGTCTGCTGGACTATGCATGTCATGTGTTCTTTGTCCCGTCATGGCTGGTCGGAAGCTTTTTCTTGACTGCGCTTATACTTCTTGGCGAGAAACGGAACTTGAAAGGGTTACTGCTGTGGGGTGCCCTTTTTTCGCTATGCCCGTATATGATATTTTCGGACGGAATTTACCACGGGTTGATACATTTGCTTTCGGGCACGATGGACAAAGTCCCGTTGATGATGGACGTGATTATCGACTATATGAGTCGTTTGGTACTGATTCCAATCGCGATTTGGGTTTTCAATAAAAAGCTCGCTATTCATTGGTCTCAGTCGCTGTTCTTGCTTTCGGCGTTTGGCGGTATCGGTTACCTTGGCATGGTGGTGGGCAAAACGCAGCTTGTGGCGTTCCTTGTCGACTTGGTGGCGATATACATCTGGTGGAAACTGCTCTTGAATGAACTTTTGTTTGTTCGTAACACTCAGGCTTTTAGACGGTTCGGGTTCCTTGGTTTTGTTACGTTCTTTAGTTTGCTTGTGAATCTCGCCATGTACGTGTGCGTGCGCATGATCGAGGTGACTCCAGAATTTTTGGATTATCTGGTGTTTGTTTCTTGGCTGTTCTGGCTTACGCTTACGATTGCGGTGAAATTGATTTTTAGGACGGTCCGTTTGACGCAACAGGCGGAGATTGCGCGCAACCACGATGAATTGACAGGCCTCCCGAATACGCTCCTGTTTGAAAATTACGTGCAGGAATTGCTTTTTAGAAATCCGAAGAAACGCTTTGCTTTTGTCGTTTTTGATTTGGATAATTTCAAGGCTTTTAATGAAAGGTTCGGTTTTGATGAAGGCGATTCCTCTTTGCGGTTTATGGCGGATACGCTCAAGTCGCTGTTCGGCGAACGTTATGTGACTCGTGTGTCTTGCGATATGTTCCGTGCGGTAGGCGATGTCGCCGGGATGAGTTTTAAAATCAAGGAAGCCCACGACAAGATTCGCTTCTTTTCGAAGATGGGCGTGCTGGAACTCAAGGCGGGTGTGTATGTCCAGCGGGAACCGAACGAGGAAATTGAACGGTGCTTTATGAGGGCCCGCCTGGCGGAAGCTGCCATCAAGGGCATTTTTGACGAATACGTATCTATTTACGCGGACGAGATGAGCGCACGTGAACGCTTGAAAATGTACTTGATTGCACATATTGACGAGGCTGTAGAAAAGGAATATATCAAGGTCTATTACCAGCCTATTGTCGATATAAATACGAATAAATTATGTGGATTTGAGGCGCTTGCGCGTTGGGACGATCCGGAACACGGTTTTTTGCCGCCTTTGGATTTTATCGGCATTCTCGAAGACGCGCACTTGATTCATAAACTTGATTTGTTCGTGCTTAAAAAAGTTTGCGAGAGATACCGCACGGAGGCGGATTTAGGCCATAAGTGCGTTCCGATATCGTTTAACCTTTCCCGTTTGGATTTTAAACTATGCGATATCTACAAGGAAGTGAAACTGTGTACGGAATTGTATAGGGTTCCGCATGACATGCTCCACATCGAAATTACGGAATCCGTGTTGGATGACGATGACGGTTTTATCAGGCGACAGATTGTGCAGTTCCAGAATGACAATTTCGAAATTTGGATGGACGATTTTGGCACTGGATACTCGTCGTTGAATGTGCTCAAGGATTATGATTTTAATTCGATTAAAATTGACATGCTGTTCTTGCAACGGTTTACAAAAAAGTCGAAGATGATTATACAGGCCATTGTGGATATGGCGAAGCGCTTGAATGCTGGCACGCATTCGGAAGGTGTTGAGACAAAGGAACATCTGGATTTTTTGAAATCGATTGGTTGCGACCGCGTGCAGGGTTATTATTTCTCGAAGCCGCTCCCGTATGACGAGGTGACGAAAGTTCTCGATGAGAAGGGAATCAGCGCTTGATGCGCGCCTTGTAGTTTTGCGAGGGTACAAAAAAGCCACAGCTTGAGTGCTGCGGCTTTTTTCTAATGCTTGGATTCTATCGCTTCGCTCCAGAATGACGTGTCACCCTGGAGCCGTCAGGCGATAGGGCCTACTAGGCCTGGTGAGCCTTGAACCACTTGATCAGTCCGTTGGTGGAACTGTCGTGGTGGAGTTCGGCATCGGCCTTTGCAAGTTCCGGAAGAATCTTCTTGGCGAGCTGCTTACCGAGTTCAACACCCCACTGGTCGTAGCTGTTGATGTTCCAGATAACGCCCTGCGTGAAGATCTTGTGTTCGTACATGGCGATGAGAGCGCCAAGGCGTTCCGGGCTCACGTAGTCCATCATGATGGAGTTCGTCGGCTTGTTGCCTTCGAATACCTTGTGCGGAGCGAGGAATGCGATTTCTTCTTCGGACTTGCCGGCGGCGCGGAGTTCTTCCTGAGCCTGGGCGAGTGTCTTACCGTTCATCAAAGCTTCCGGCTGTGCGAAGAAGTTGGAGAGCAACTTCTGGTGGTGATCGCCAATCTTGTTGTGGCTGTTTGCCGGGGCGATGAAGTCGCACGGAATCATCTTGGTGCCCTGGTGGATGAGCTGGTAGAAGGCATGCTGGCCGTTCGTACCTGGTTCGCCCCAGAGGATCGGACCCGTCTGATAGTTCACGCGCTTGGAATCGCGGTCAACGGTCTTGCCGTTGGATTCCATGTCGGCCTGCTGGAAGTAGGCGGCGAGGCGGTGGAGGTACTGGTCGTACGGGAGCATGGCGTAGCTGGATGCGCCGAAGAAGTTGTTGTACCAAACGCCGATGAGGGCGAGGATGACGGGCAAGTTCTTGTCAGCCGGAGCGGTCTTGAAATGCTGATCCATTTCGTAGGCGCCCTGGTGGAGCTTCATGTAGTTTTCGAAGCCGATGCGGAGAGCGATGGAGAGGCCGATTGCAGACCACAGGGAGTAGCGGCCGCCAACCCAGTTCCAGAATTCGAACATGTTTGCCGGGTCGATACCGAATTCGGTAACGGCTTCGGTGTTGGTGGAGAGTGCGACGAAGTGCTTTGCGATAGCGGATTTGTCGTCGTTAAATGCCTTGAGAACGGCAGCCTTTGCTGTTTCGGCGTTGGTCATGGTTTCAAGAGTCGTGAACGTCTTGGAAGCGACGATGAAGAGAGTCTCTTCGATGTTCACCTTCTTGAGGGTTTCGGCCATGTGGGTGCCGTCGATGTTAGAAACAAAATAGACTTCCGGGGAGGTCTCGCCGGCAATCGGCTTATCGGCATACGGCTTCAAAGCTTCGGTAACCATCACCGGACCGAGGTCGGAACCGCCGATACCGATGTTCACAACGTACTTGATGGACTTGCCGGTGTGGCCTTTCCACTTGCCGCTGCGGACGAGGTGGGTGAATTCTTCCATGTGCTTGAGCACGGCGCGAACTTCAGGCATCACGTCCTTGCCATCGACGCAAATCGCCTCGTTACCTTTGTAGCGGAGCGCGGTGTGGAGCACGGCGCGTTTTTCGGTGGTGTTAATCTTTTCGCCTGCGAAGTACTTGGCGCGCATGTCTTCGAAACCGGCAGACTTCAGGAGGTCCTGGAGCTTCGCCATGGTTTCGTCGGTGATGATGTTCTTGGAGTAGTCGAGGAAGAGTCCGCAGGCTTCAGCGCTGAACTTTTCGGCACGAGCCGGGTCCTTTGCGAAGAGTTCCTTCATTTGCCAAGTCTTGGCGACTTCGGCATGGGCCTCAAGGGCCTTCCATTCCATAGAATCTGTCAGTTTAGACATAGATTAATCCTTTCCGCACACGCGGGTTTTTGTTACGGCGCTAAATGTAGAAAAATAGTTAATCGTTCTGAGTTGTTCGTTGCTAGAAATCTGGGTGTTGGGATGAACAATCAAAAAAAGTAATTAAAACAATGAAAATTATGCATTTGACAATATGAATTTCCGGAGATAGATTAGGAACGTAAACAAGAAACAAAAACCTTTCACAAAGGAGCCTATCATGAGAACCGCAACTTTTACTCAGACGAATAACGTCGTGGCAGGGTACACCAAAATGTCCATTGCTGCCATTATGATTTTTGGTTCGGTGTTTTTCTCCGGATGCTCGAACGATGAAAGCTCGCCTCTTGCCGCAAGTATTGATGGCAAAGATGCGGTTTCCGAGAATGTGGCGATGCCGAAGACTTTCTCCGATAAACCGACCATCGAAATTACTGGCAAGGCTAGCTTCGATATCGTTACCTTGAACGAAAAGGTCATTGCCGAATACAATTACACGGCGGTGCCTGCTCGCAAGGCTCTCCTCAAGACGGGTGCCGAGCTGCTTGCTGACAACCTGTTCGATTCTGATTTTCCCTACAAGGGAATTGCCGAAAAAATTCTTGGCAAGGGCGAAGACTGGCTTGATGGCATGATTGATGGTTATACGATGGGAATGTGGTCCAAGGCGAAAAATGCTTTGCTGGGCTGGCTTTTCCCGGAAGAGAAGTCGGAATTCAATGTAGAAGAAGCATTCCAGCAAGTGAATGCCCAGCTTGCGAATATCGAGGCCATACTCCAGGAAATGCGTTCCGAAATTGACAACCAATTTGCAAAAGAAAATTACGGAAAAAAACTGGAAGAACGCAAGAATCTTTATAGTGTCCTGAAGTGCGGTCTTGACGAATTGAACGGCAAGATTATCAGTATCAATAATGACAATGTAAAGTATCCTACCGATGAAGACAAGTACGAAGCGCTCAAGGCGGCGGTGAAAAAGTGGGGCGATGAATCTGTAGGTTCTGCTGTTGCAGTTATGCCTGCCCGTCAGCACGCCATTAACTTGATTGAACTGATTACGAAGACGACGAATCTTCCCGGTAAGGATGCTCGCGTTTCGGATTTCTTGAGCATTTACGACCAGTATGCGGATCGCAGCCTTGTCTGGGAACAAGAAGGTTATGTCTGGCGAGCCCTTATGCGAGCTCAGGACGCCAAAATGGTGATGCAGCTTGCCATAGCATCTGTCCTCTATTACTCCTTGATCGACGATAACCCCGATGCTGTCGAACGTATTTATAAGAATATCGCGGAATATCGCAACGTGGTTGATGCAAATCCGATTGTCCGCCATTCGACTCCCATCTATATCAAGTATGGCTCTAAGTATCGTGGACAAATTTTCTCTGGAGAACTTAAACAAATTAAGTATAACGAAGTTTTAAGAAACAAGTGGCTCTATAGCGGATCTTCTTCCGATAAGCAGGCGGACAAGAAGTATGCGTTGAATCACAACACCTACAAATGGAATGCATCTAGGCTTTATGCCGGTGCCGCTCCGAAATCGAATAAAGACGCAGGAGCCATTTGGAGCGATGCATCTAACATGGGTATGCCGGAAGACTTCTATAATGAAATCTATGAGGCTTACAAGGTGAATGGCCACTACAAGAGCCTTATGGATGTGTTCAAGTCTGTGGGATTCAAGAGCGGTGCTACCGGAGTCTATAAAAAGGGCGAGAACGAACAGTATTTTGTCACTAGCTATCTCCCTCATACGGTAACTCGTCTGGTGAGCAAGACAAAAGCCGGAAAAGTCAGTGGTTCTAGGGATAAATATAGCTGGGGCTATAAGATTGGAGTCTCTGCGGTGCTGGCCAATACCGAAGGGAATGCACGGATTGCTTTAGGACTCATCCCTTACAGTGGCATTGGTGTGTATGACGATATCAACACGCACACGGTTGACTTTGCCGAATACAGCGCCTCGCTTGTAACTCATCACACAAGTACAAAAGGCGGTGGCTACAGTGAAGACGTGTCTGACAGGTATGCGTTCGTCTGGATGACAAAGAAGGAAATTCTTGAAAAAACTGCGTTGATTACTGTAATGTCTGCGGAGACTCGAGCTAAAGCAATTGAACAAGCGGATTACGCTTACCGTTCCTTCTTCATCCCTGTTAAGACGAATAAGGTCGAGGAGGTGAAATAAAAAAGCAAAAGAAAGAATACTCAAACAAGCAACCCCTTCGGGGGTTGCTCTTTTGCAAAAGCGGATAATGAAAACCTAAATCCGTTTGAATTTAAGAGAAATTATTTATATTGAGAATAATCAAGTTTTTTGATGAATGGCAGGGGCTACGATCGAATGGAACTTACGCATATCAAATACTTTCTGGAAGTCGCTCGTACGGAACATGTGACAAAAAGTGCGAAAACGCTATGCATTGTACAACCGGCGCTCACGCATGCTCTTCATAAACTCGAAGATGAACTGGGCGTAAAGCTTTTTCAAGCGAGCGGCCGCAGCATTAAGCTTACCGAAGCGGGCAACTATTTTTATAAGAAGGTTTTGCCACTCTATAACGATATTACGGCTCTTCCGGCAAGGCTCAGGGCGAAAGTCAACCTGCAGATGGTAACGGTAAGTCTAAAGGTCTTGGCGGCGTCATCGTTTGTGACGAATGCAGTGGTGCAGTATAAAAGGATGACTCCGGATGTGCGTTTTTATCTTGTTCAGAATGAAGAATCAACTTTGTACGATATTTGCATTCGAACCTATGCACATTACCGTCCGCAAGAAAATCCCGACGAGGAAACATTCGTGTGTACGGAGAATATCTACCTTGCCGTCCCCAATACGGCTGAATACAAAAAGCGCGATAGCATTTCGTTGCACGAACTGGGCGATACGAACTTTATCGGGTTGTATGGATCCAAACAGTTGCATGTCATTTGTGAAGAATTTTGCAACAGCATCGGTTTCAAGTCCCACGTGATTTTTGAGAGTGATAATGCCCTTGCTGTTAAGGACGCTATTGCAAGTGGTCTCGGTGTGGGTTTTTGGCCTGAGTTCTCGTGGGGTAAAATCAATACACGCAAAATCAAGTTGTTGAAGATTACCGATGCCGAATTCAAGCGCGATATTGTGATTACGTATGTGAAAATTAAACAGGACAATTCTCACGTTGAGGGCTTTTACAAGTTTTTAGTGAACTTGTTAAAGCGAGCTTCTAAATAAGAATTTTATTATATATTAACTAAAGCCGTGGGTGTTTTACGGCAAAGGAGAAAAAATGTCTAGATTGAAAGAAGCTTTGGTATTGGCTATTGCCATTCTCGGGCTTGGCGCGTTCCTCTATTGCGCCATGATGCACACGAAGGACAGAGACCGTGTTGTGGCGGTCAAGGGGCTTTCGGAACGCGAAGTGAAAGCCGATTTTGTCATTTGGCCGATTGTGTATAAAGAGGTCGGAAACGATCTTTCTGCAATTCACGATGCGGTGCAAGCGAAGAATACGACGCTTGCCAAGTTCTTGCAAGACAATGGAGTCGAAGCATCTGAAATTAGCTGGTCTGCCCCGGAAATCGAGGATGTTCAAGGCGAACGTTATGGCGATAACAAGCGCCAGTTCCGTTACATTGCGACCGTGGTCACGACGGTGGCCTCGAAAAATGTAGATCGCATCCGCGAAATCATGGGCAAGCAGGGCGAACTTCTCAAACAAGGCATTGCGTTCAGCGGTGACGACTATCGCTATCGCAAGATTTACACTTTCAACGGATTGAACGAAATCAAGCCTGCGATGATTGACGAAGCGAATAAGAATGCTCGCGCCGCGGCCCAGAAGTTCGCTATGGATTCCGGCAGCAAACTTGGCAAAATCAAGACTGCGGCGCAGGGGCAATTCTCCATTAGCGACCGTGATGAAAATACGCCGTTTATCAAAAATGTACGCGTAGTAACAAATGTTCAGTACTTCTTGGAAGATTAAACATGGATACTTCGGTTCTTGATAAGGCTATCATTTTTGCCGTCAAGGCTCACGCTGGCACGGAACGCCGTGGAAAGGAGTTCCCTTACATTGTGCACCCGATGGAGGCTGTTTCGATTGTGGCAACGATGACTAGCGATCAAGAACTTTTGGCTGCGGCTGCTTTGCATGATACAGTCGAAGATACTGATATTACTTTGAGTGATATCCGCCGCGAATTTGGCGAACGTGTGGCAAAACTTGTGGAAGAAGAATCTGACGTATTCATGGAAGGCGTGAGCGATTCTGATTCTTGGCATGAGCGTAAGCAGGCTGCAATAGATAGACTTGCTCAAGCGAGTCTTGATGCGAAGATGGTCGCTCTTGGCGATAAACTGAGCAATGCTAGAATTATTTATCGCGATTTTGTTCAAAAAGGGGATGATCTTTGGAACATTTTCCATGTGACTGACGTGAAGGAACACGAGTGGCATTATCGCGGGTTAGTGAATTCATTGAAAGAACTCGAAGGCACGTTTGCGTTTTCTGAATTTAGTGATTTAGTCGATAAAATCTTTGGCGGTAAAAAGTAGGGGCGGATTCAATGAGTGAAGCATCGGTAGGAAAAAATGGTACGCAAGCACGTAGAATGATAATTCTTGAAGAGTATCGTGAACAAAAGCCTGTTTATGAAAAACTAAAAAATGTTGTTTGTGACTTGCTCAAGAAAAATATAAATGAAAATCATATTTACGTGACTGCAATCGAGGCTAGAATTAAGGAAGAAACAAGCCTTGCCGAAAAACTGGAGCGCAAGGGAGATAAGTATCAATCGCTCTTGGATTTGACAGATATTTTGGGTGCCCGAATTATCACTTTTTATAATGACGATGTTGATAAAATTGCTGCGCTTGTAGAAAAGTTATTTGTCGTTGATTGGAAAAATTGCATTGATAAGCGAAAAATGCATGAACTTAATAGCTTTGGCTACAATTCGTTGCATTTTATCTGTAGTATTCCCAAGTCTTTGTATGAAGATCCGGAACACCCTGAAGCAAATGAAATCCGTTTTGAAATCCAGATGCGTACAGCGCTGCAACATGTATGGGCGGTGCTCGATCACGATACCGGTTATAAGTCCGGCTTTGAAATCCCTCATGAATATTTGCGTAACTTGAACCGGCTTGCAGGAATGCTTGAATTGATTGATGAACAGTTCAGCAAAATTAGAACGGATATCAATAATTATAGATTCCAGGTGCAGTCCCTTGTGCGTTCGGGGCGATTTGATGAAGTTGCTCTGAATGGCGATTCGTTTAACAACTATTTGAAAGCAAGACCTTTTGATAAATTGAATCAGCGGATTGCCGCCATAAATCAGGCGGAAATTCACGAGTCGTCAATGATGCCGTTCCTCAAGGTGTTTAGCTTTTTGAGGTTCAAGTCTCTTGCGGATGTCGATAAACTTGTTAAGGAAAACAGCGAAGATGCTTACCAGCTGGCGGCTTACCAGTTGGCGGATACAGATTTGGATATTATCAATTCTTCGCTGGGCGTAATCAGCTTGCTTATCGTTTATGTGCTGAAACATGGTGGTGGTGTAGCTGGAATTCGTGTGATTCTCGATGAACTTTACGGTGAATCTGCAAGTCATGAAAGTTGGGCAAAACGACTGTACGATAGTGCTCTGAAACTGTCGTTCATGAATCGTTAAATGTATTTTTGGGCTATGAAACAGCCGATTCGAAATATTGCCATTTTAGCCCATGTTGATGCGGGTAAGACGACTCTTTCTGAGAGGATTCTTTTTGCTGCAGGCGAAATTCACCGCCCGGGGCGTGTCGAAGATGGCCTTGCCACGATGGATTACATGCCCGAAGAAAAGGAACGCGGTATCACGATTGAAAGTGGCGTAGCGCATTTCGAATGGAAAAATACGTGGTTCAATTTTATTGATACGCCGGGGCATGTCGATTTCGGTGCTGAGGTCGATATGGCGCTTACGGCAGTGGAAGGCGCTGTGCTTGTGGTGAGTGCCGCAAGCGGTGTCGAAACGCAGACGGTGGCTGCATTTCGCAAACTGCACGAATCGCGAGTGCGTACGATTTTGTTCGTAAATAAGTTGGACAATCCCGATTATTCGCTAGACGAAACGCTCATCAACATTGAAGAAACGCTTGGCGTGCGTCCGGTGCTGATGTCTGTACCGCAATTCAAAAACGGCAAAATGTGCGGCATGCTGGATGTGCTGAGCCAGAGTCGGTTGGTCCATTCGGATATTGGTGAAGAAACTGTTGATGAGGATTGGACAACGGATGCGTCGGCGGCAGAAGAACGTGCGCTTTTGAAAAAGTATTACGCCGAAGCTGTGGAATTTGTAAGCAATTTTGACGATGAAATTTTATCGTTTGCGCTTGAGAATAAACCGGTGCCGCCGAAAATGCTTTTGCGCGGGCTTAAAGCGCTTGCATCAAGCGATGAATATGTTATTTGTTATGCGGGGTCTGCGCTGGAAGGCTTTGGCGTTCGTAGTCTCGTGACGGCGCTTTCGTTCTTTTTGCCGGAAGTCCCGACGTTTGATGAAAATGAGCTTGGGCAAGTGGTGCGCTTGAGGCATTTCCGTGGGATTGGCGAGATTTCGCTGTTCCGCAGCCATGTGGATTTGCCTCGACGCGATTGGCCGACGGGTTTTGAATTTTCACGACTCAAGGCGAACATGTTGTTGCCTGTTGATGAAATTCGTTCCGGCGACATTTACGCGATGCGTAGCCCGTTCGAGACGGAACTGGGACAGGTGATTTATTTAGACGGTCGCGAAATGTGCGACGAGAGTGCGGGGCGAGATGTGGTGGAAAATACCGCGGGGGATGCTGTAGGAACTGCCGCGCCGTCGATCAGCGAAAACTATTTGCCGTTGTTGCAGACTCGTGTGGAGTGCGTGCGGACGGAAGATTACGCCCATGTGGAACGCAGCCTTTCGGTGCTTGCGCGAATGGATCCGAGTTTCCGCGTGCAAAAGGACGATGGCGGATTTTGGTATTTGCATACCGTGGGCGAGGTGCAGCTTGATGTTTTGCTCGCTCGTCTCAAACGTGAATTTGGTTGCGAAGTGCGTGCCGGCAGCCCTGAAGTGCGTTGGCAAGAACGCTTGTGCCGTGCTGTCGGGCCTGCTGAAAATACGTTCCAGATTGGCCCGCACAAAATGTCCATCAGCATTTCGGCTTCTCCGCTAGAGGGTGATGCTCACGATATTCGCTTGTCCGCAGAGTTTATGGAAAATGCCCCGCGTGAAATCTTGGCAGGTGTGCGTTCGGCGCTTCTGGAATCGACCGAAGTCGGCGTGCTCGGCAAGGGGCCGCTTGTCGGTGTGCGTTTCGAAGTCCACCGCTTTGAATGGACGGAAGGAGCGCTCCCGCCGATGATCAAGAAGTGCTGTGCCGATGCGGTCGCTAAACTCGTGAAGCCTGCGGATGTTCAGTTGTACGAACCGGTCATGGAACTTTCGCTCGAATGCCCGGTGAATTTTGCGGGCCTTGTGACGGGTGATATCCAGGCACGCGAAGGCAAGGTAAAGGAAATCGAAGGCGATGGTAAAACGCACTTTTTGAAAGCCGACGTCCCGCTGCGGAAAATTTTCGGATACGCTACAGGCGTTCGCAGCATTAGCAAGGGCACTGCGCTTTACAGCATGAAATTGCTCGGGTATAGACCGGCAACGGTTTAGTTGCCTTTCAAAGTGTTGGGGCTTGATGAATGTTTTAAAAAAAATTCTGTTTTTGGCGATTAGCCTTTTTTGCGTGACGTCTTGCTTTGCATTTAGCAAGGCTATTAAGCTTGGTGAGCCATACAATGGTGCTGTAAAAGATTCAATCTTTGTGAACGATATTTATGGCAATAAATATATTGTTGTAGAAAAAGGATGCGCTACTTGGTTCTATGAAAACGCTGACGTTTCGACCAATGAACGAAAATCATCGAGTGAATTGCACACTTCAGTTTTTGGTTCGGAATCTTTGACGGATAGTTCTACGGTTTATGGAAAATGGCAAAAAGATTGCGAACAAATTGCGGATAGCGTTGATCGGAGTTATCCTAATTTTACAGGTGCGCTAATATATTTGGGTATAGGGGGCTTGGGCGGTTATCTGACATTTCGTTCTTATGAAGGCAATGTGACAGCAATTGTTGGAAGAGCTTTTGGTATTTCATTACTTGTGAGTGGAGCTTTTCATTTTGTAAAGTATATTGTTCAAGGTGCCCGCGGCGATGTGAGCAAAAAAGCGCAAATGCAACGCGGTTTGGCAGAAGAATATGGAAAACAAAAACGCCGTTGGGAACTGAAAATTAATCCTTTGATTGATCCTCAAAATTCCGGTGGTGGCTTGTTGATGCAATTGCTGTTTTAAAAAATCACTACATCCTAGCGGCTTTCGCGCGGCGGCGGAAGTGCTCGATGAGCGGGGCGACCGTTTCCTTGAAGTCGTCGTGCGTCTCGATGCGTACAAAGTCAATGGACATGCGCTGGAAGAGTTCCTTGGTGGCTTTGCCTTGGCGTTTGGCTTCGCGGGCGAATGCTTCACGGAAGGCGGCGTCGCCGGTATCGATGAGGAGCGTTTCGCCGGTTTCGGGGTCTTCGAGTTCTACAAGGCCTGCGGACGGGAGTTCCATTTCGCGCGGATCGACGACGGACACGGCGAGAACGTCGTGGCGCTTGCGGAGAATCTTGAATGCGTTTTCGAAACCTTCGTCCAAGAAGTCGCTCATTACGACGACTACGGCTTTGCGGTTCAGAATTTTGCCGGCGTATTCGAGGGCGACCTGCGTGTTGGTGCCGTGGTGCTGCGGCTTGAAGTAAAGAATTTCGCGGATGAGGCGAAGCACGTGCTTGCGGCCTTTCTCGGGCGGGATGAACAGTTCGACCTGGTCGGTGTAAATGAGGAGGCCGACTTTGTCATTGTTCTTGATGGCGGCAAAGGCGAGGAGAGCCGTGAGCGTTGCCATGACTTCGCCTTTCATTTGCTTGCCGGAACCGAATTCCGAGCTGCTGGAAGCATCGACCATGAGGAGCATGGTCATTTCGCGTTCTTCGATGAATTTTTTGACGTAAGGCGTGCCGGTTCGTGCTGTCACGTTCCAGTCGATGGTGCGCACGTCGTCGCCTGGCATGTATTCGCGGACTTCGCTGAATTCCATGCCGTTCCCTTTGAAGGAGCTGTGGTAAGCTCCGGTCATCACAGTGTCGAGCGTGCCGCGAACGCTGAGTTCAATGCGGCTAACGGTCTTTAAAACTTCTTTATCGAGCAATTCTTTATCGGCCATCGTAAAATCTTCTAGTTTAACGCTAAAGAATATACAAATATCGTGCGGAAGAGACCATAAATGCGTTTCTATGTAATGGAAAATGGTGATGCCGGAACGGTGTCCGGCATGACATTGCGTTTTTGTCATCCTGAACGATAGTGAAGGATCCAGTGATTTTTAGAATTCCGCTTTGGCGAGAATGCTTACGTTGCGGCCTTTCTCTGGCATTACGGATTTGAGGCGGGAAAGGTGGTTGCGAACATCGGCGTTGAACAGGTTGTCGCCGCGGAGGACGATGCTGTAGTGAGCGAGCGTGAGCGGCCAGTGGAATTCGAGGGACGCTCCGAACGTGACGAAGCCGGGGGTGCGTTGCTCGTAGCGGTCTAGACGGTTTTGCGCAAGTGCAAATTCCGTGTTGATGCCTGCGCGAACGTGCGTCCAAACGTAAGCGACTTCGCCGTGGAATTTGAACGGCGGGATTTGCGGCATGTCGCTCCAGTTCTCGTTCTGGTAAAATCCGCAGACGTAGCTTGCGCCTGCTTGGGCGTAGAATCCTTGTTCGGCAGAAGTTTCGACGGATGCGCTTGCTCCCATGAGGAGGGCGTCGTCGCCGCTGACTTGGTAAATTGGCAAAATTTGCGACCAGTTCGTGTCACCGGTGGCACGTGGTGCGAGGTAGTTTAAGAACCATGTGCTGTGAACGGCGGCTCGCCAGTTGATGATTTCTCCGTAATCGCGAAATTCGAGCTCGGTGCCGTAACCGCTTTCGGCGTCGAGCTTGTGGTTGCCGCGTTCGTAGGTGTAGGCGGCAAGATGCGGACCTTGGTTGTAGAGTTCTTCGATGGTCGGGGCGCGTGTGGTGCGGAATACGTCAAGAGCCAAGAATTTGCCGGGAGCAACGCGTTGCGAAAATTCGGCGGCGATGGCCCATAATGCAAAATTGCGATCTTCGATAGCGTCTTTGTCGGCGACGATGCTTTCTTGCGGTCGAAAAAATGCCCCGCCGAGTCGTGCGGACAAGGTAATTTCTAAACCGTCCCACCATCCGTTTAGACTGGCGACAGAAAATAGCGAGGCTGCGTAAGAATTTGTCGGTGGCGTAAAGACGTAACCGCCCATTTCGATGGAACGGATATCAAATTCTCCGCCAATGTGGATGCCAAAAAATGGTCCGCTTTGTGCGATGAATTTCTCAATGCGGATGTTTTCTTGATTGACGGCAAATTCAGCGCCGACGTATTGCTTGGTTTCGTATTCCGTGTGGTGGTATTGATTGAGTCGGAGTGTGACGCTTAGCGTGTCGGGGCGTGTGGTTGGAATGTACAATCCTTGTAACGTCAGGTCGCGTTTGGAAAGTTCTATATCAACGCCGTTGGGGTGGCCTCCGATGAAACCTCCGGGGATTCCGTAATCGGAATTGAAAGAACGGAATGATGCTCCAAACTTGAAGCGTTCAAAGCTGTAGGCGGCTCCGACGGCGATGCTCTTGTTTTGAATGTCTGTGTTTTTGAGCGTACCATTGGGTGTTTTCATGTCGCCCATGTTGCGTGCGGAAAGTTCACCTTTGAGCGATAGTCTGTGAATGTTGCCGTTCACGCCCACGACGGTAGCGAATCCCGGCTGGCCGCTTTCGGCGTAGTCGGTGATGTAGCCGTGAAAAAGAGAATCGTCAAAAGGAATGTCTTGGTGGCTGACTTGTATGACGCCGCCTGCGGTGGCGAAGGAATGGTTTAAAATTTGTGGTCCGCGGACAATGTGCAGTTTATGTGCGGTCAAAACTTCGGATGCGACGGCATGATCGGGCGAGGTGGCGCTCATGTCTCCGCAAAACGAACCATCTTCAGTGATGGCGACGTGACTGCCGGAAAGTCCTTTGATGACGGGGCGTGCGGCGGCAGGACCCATGGAGCGGATGGCGATATCGGGCTCGTTCTTGATGGTTTCTGCGATGGTCGTGGAAATTTTGCGGTCGAATTTTTCGGCTTGCAGTTCTTCGTCTTTGCGCAAACCATCTAAAATTGTTTCGGTGGATTGCTCGGCGACAATAGTCGAGTTGCCTAAATCTTGGATAAATTCTTGGGCGAAAGAATGAAGGAAGCCTCCGCAAAGGAGGCTCCCCATGGCAGCCCTGAATAGGCTAATCTTCATCTTCGTCTTCCTGGAACGGGCACTTGTCTGCATCCAAAGCCTTATCGACGATGACTTTGATTTCAGGAGTCTTGGCGTCGGCGTGGTCGTGATGCTTGACCTTGAGAATCAAAGTCGTTTCGCCTTTCTTGAGACCTTTGAGGTGAAATCCCCAGCCACCTTCGAAGTGGATATCAAGAATCTTGCTGTCGCCGACATCCCAGCCGAGAGAATATTCGTCATCGTTCGGGCCTGCAATTTCTTTCATGTTCTCGTCGAGGAACTTCACATGAATGTGGGCACTCATGCAGTTGGCGTTGACTTTGAGGCCCGGGAGTTTGGAATCTTCTTTGCCGCGGTAAACGCTGTAGAGCGTGTCCCATTCGGCGGAATAGAGTCTCCAGCCTTCGACTTCGAAGTGCTCGTGCTGTTCGGTGGAGGTGGAATTGCTGTCGCCGCAAGCGGCGAAGATGAGGGAGAGAATGGCAAGTGCCAAGAAATTAATTTTCTTCATTTTTAAAACCTTTTTGATAAATGTGTTTTAAGAGACAATGCTTCTAAGCGTCTAGTGAGGTGCGTCTAGACGTTTAGAAGGTTGCTCTGTAAGTAAATGATGCTTATAGACAACATTTAGGTTGTGCATGGTGTCCCCGCAACAAGTGCGGGGTGACAGGCTTAAGCGGGAGGGCCGCGAGGATTGTAATGATGAACGAAGTAGAGCGAATTTTGCGATGCGAATGGCGTTTGCTGTATGAATAGCAGAACCCAAAATACGACTGCAATGGACGTGAAATCTTCTAGGTTCCATCCGTCGTGAATCAGTGCGCAAATAGCGCAGTCTTCGTGCTGCTCAAAATCGTCATGATGGTGCTGTGCAATGGCCAAAAGGCATGCTGCGATGAGCACGATGACGAACTTGCGTATGGATAGCAGGTGGCACATTGCGTGGCTAAAATTTTAAACGATGTTTCTTTATTTGTAAAGTTTTGCGTTCTTTATAATCGGGAAGCCTATGCCGTCTTCTTCTTTTTCGAATTCAAAAGTTCCGACGATGGTGATGGATGTGCCTTCGCTTGGGTATTCGTTAGGGAATTTGCGGGGTTTCGCGAGTTCGAAGGCGATGCCTTGTGAACAGCAGGCGAGTGCGTCCTTGATGACGCAACCGAAAAAGCGACGCCCAGTTTCTTCATCTTTATAGCTAGAGAATGCGCCTTTCATTTTGATGGTTTTGCCGATGTATTTTTTGGGTTCGGTAACCATTTGATAGACCATGGAATAGACCATCGTACTACTCATTCGCGTGAGATCGATGTCAACGTGGTTAGTGGAAACATTCCCAGCGGCAATACTTGACGTGAATAGCGAAAATACGTAGAAAAATAGAACTATAAGTATTTTATACAAAATTCATTCTCCGATGAAAAATTATGGATCCTTCCCCTGTCGCTACGCTTCAGGGTCAGGATGACGTAGTGCTGTTAAATTCTCCTGTTGCGAATAAAATTTGTAATGTAACAAATCAAAAATGCGACAATGTCCATTGCGACAATCGTTGAACCCACGGGTGTTCCGGCAAGGATGGCGATGAGAATCCCGATGAGTGAACAAACGACTGATATTACGGCGGCGGCTACAGTTACCGAGAAAAAGCTTTTGAATACGCGCATGGCGGAAAGCGCAGGGAATACGACCAAAGCAGAGACGAGTAACGCACCGACGAGGTTCATGGCGAGAACGATAATAACGGCGATGATGACGGCGATGAGCAAGTTGAATGCGTTGACATTTACTCCTGTAGCTTGTGCAAAATTCTCGTCAAAAGTGATGGCGAAAATCTTGTGGTAAAAGAGAATAAATGTTACAAGGACGATTGCAGAAAGAATGATGCAAAGGTAAACGTCTGTGGGCTTGAGCGTAAGAATAGACATGGAACCGAATAACGTTGTGCAAACATCGCCTGCGACATTTGCGGATGACGAAAAAATGTTCATCAGCAAATAGCCGATGGCAAGAGCCCCTGCCGAGACCATGGCGATGGCGGCATCGCCTTTGATTTGCATGCCCGCGCGAGAATCTTTGCTGCCGCAAAGGAGTAAAATGGCGACGATGACAGTCACTGGCAAGATAATGAGCATGTTGTTCGTGACTTTGAGAACCGCTGCAATCGTGAGTGCTCCGAAGGCGACATGAGAAAGACCATCACCGATGTAGGAGTACCGCTTGAGAACAAGCGTTACGCCTAAAAGCGAGGAACATAGCGATATGAGCGTTCCGACAATAATCGCATAACGAACGAAAGGAAAGTCTAGATAGAAGAATAGTTTGTCGAGCATGGCGCTATTTCGTCAAAATTCAGTATTCGGGTGGAGTTGCTACGAGCGGCGTCTATATCATGCGTGACCATCACGATGGTCATGTTCTTGTGTTCGTGAAGGTCTTTGATGATGTTGTACATGTTTTGCGATGATTCGGGATCGAGCCCAGTGACGGGTTCATCCAAAAGCAACAAACGTTCGGCGGCGCAGAGCGCCCTTGCTAAAAGAACGCGCTGCTTTTGACCGCCCGAAAGTTCGCGGAAACTTTCTTTCCGCAAATTTGTGGCGTGCGTCATTTCCAAACATTCGTCTGCTCGCTTGCGGAGGACTTTTCCGTAAATCGGCAACAGCAAACTTTTGCCTTGAAACGCCGAAAGTACGATTTCTTCGACGGAAGCGGGGAAGTCTTTTTGCGTAACCGTGATTTGCGGCAGGTAGCCGATCTGATTTCGCTTGAGGTTGTCGCATAGCTCGATTTTTCCGGCTTTCGGACGCAAGACTCCAGCGAGGCCGCGCAAAAACGTTGTCTTTCCGCAGCCGTTTCTGCCGATGATGCTGAGGTATTCGCCGGAATGGATGTCGTAATTGAAAAGGTTTACAATGTTCTTGCTTCCGTAACCGAGCGTGAGGTTACTACACTTGAGTAATGGTGTAGTAACAAGGCTTGTTGGATTTGTATTAACGTTATTACTCATATGAGGTCTTAGTTCAATGTTTTTTTCAGAACATCCAAATTGGACTTCATCAGCGAGAGGTAATCGATACCTTCTGCGATTTGCTTTTCTGTAACGGATTGCATTGAGTTGAGAATGAGAATTTGTGCGTTTTGGGATTTTTTGCTAGCCGCAAGTACGGCCTTTGCGATTTTGCCGTTGCTATTTTCAATCGTGAAAATTACCGGAAGTGATTCCGCGTCCATTTTTCCTGCGAGGAATGCGATAGTCTCGAAACTAGCTTCGCTTTCGGCGGAGCAACCAACAAACGCGGCATAATACTTAATACTGTAATCGTCCACCAGATAGCGAAAAGGAAATCGATCACCGAACAGGACTGTTTTGCGGGCAGCCTTTTCAACGGTTTCGCGGTATTCTGCGTCGAGGGCCTGAATTTGGGCGACGTAAGCATCAGTGTTTTGCTTGTAGATGGTTGCGTGGGCGGCATCGAGCTTGGAAAGTTCTTCGGCGATTTTCTTGACCATTATTTCGGCGTTTTTCAGCGAAAGCCAAACGTGTTCATCATTTTCGACTTCTTCATCGTGATGATGATGCTCATGTTCGTCTTTGTGGGTCACTTCGGCGGGCTTGCTTCGACGTTGCTCAGCACGGGCAATGACCTTATTGTGTTCGTGTTCTTCTTCAGCTTGCATGCCTTCGACGATTTCTTCTGCTTTTACACGGTCGCCAAGAACATCCATCAAATTGATTTCAATACGGCCCTTCTTTGGCGAGGCTGCGAGGGCGTCTTTAATCCATTCGTCGGATTCTCCGCCTACGTAAATCACCATGTCGGCGCTTGCGATTTTTGCGACATCGTGAGCCGTGGGCTTGTAACTGTGCAAATCGACTCCGTTTTTCATGAGAAGTTCTAGCTTAACGGAATCTGCCCGATTGCCGAGAATGGACTTTGTCCAAGAGAATTCGGGGTAGATGGTGGTGACCACAGAAAGTTTATTTTCTTTGGTTGTGTTGTTTTTGGATGTGTCGCCGCAAGCGACAAGAGCGAATAAGGCTGCGACAAAAATGGCGCAAGCCAGGGAATAAAATTTTTTCATTTTTATCCTTTTATGGAAGTTGAATTAAAAGAAAGTTTGTTTATTTGAAGTTTTTTTCAATTCAATAAAAGGATTTTTTGCGAGACTAGCGTAATCGGGCGCAGAACAATGACTGCGAAACGCACTAGTTTAAAGAGAAAACAACGGCAAATGAAATCAATCGGTGCTTCGACAAGTTCGAAGCAAAATTCTGAAATCAAATCCAGACAGTGATGGATGTGGTGACAGACGTGGCAATGCTCACCATGACAATGGTGTTCGACGTGACGCTCCGTATAAAAGAGCGCCATCGCGACCATCAATTTGTCAAGTAAATTGAACATTATTTCCCTAACCTGCTACATGCGGCGCAATGGCCGAGTAAAACGGATTGCTGCTGATCGAGAACAAAGCCGTTCAGGCGCGCGATAGAATGTTGCAAAAGGCGGAGTGCCGGGCCTTCCAGGTGGAAAAACTTGCCGCAATCCTTGCAAACAAGGTGCATCTTGGATTCGCAGCGACCCGGGCCTGTGTAGCGGTACTGAAGTTCGTTGTTTTCTTCGGCGCCCACAATTTGCACTATGCTCGATTTTTCGAGACGTGAAAGATTGCGATAGATGGTACTTAGCGAAATATTCGGCAATTTGCGTGCGACATCGGAAGCCTTGAATATCCTATCCGGATTCTTGGCGATTAAATCCATAATCATCTGTCGTGTTTGTGTTTTGTATTCCACTTTTGCCTCTTGCGCTGTGCAAAATGAATTCCAAAATTATGTTTTACGTTGAATTTGCGGGTAAATTCAATTTGCGAATCATTTGCAAATTCAAATATAGCACAAAAAAGAAATTCTGGCAATAGGAAAGGAGATGCCCGATCAAGTCGGGCATGACAGCATGGAAAAAAAATTTTGGCAATATGCAAAAATTCCCGACATTGCTGCCGGGAATCTTTTGTTCTAAGGAGGAGGTATGAAAAAGTTCAAAGTGCGCTTTGCGTTAGCACAATCGCTTGTTAGGCGATGGTGATCTTGCGGGCTGCGGCCTGAGCTTTCTTGGCGAGATCGAATTTCAAGATGCCGTTTTCCAACGAAACCTTGATGTTGTCTGTATCGATATCATCGGCCAAGCGGAAACTGCGTTCGTAAGTGAACTTTTCGTCCTTGCGGGCGCGGGTGGCCTTGACGGTCAAGATGTTCTTTTCGACCTGGATGTCCAAATCTTCTTTCTTGACGCCTGGAATTTCGACTTCAAGCGCGAATCCTTTTTCAGTCTCGTAGTAGTCGGCCTTCGGCGTGTAAGTGCATTCGCCCTGTGCGTTTGCGGCGTTCAAGCTGTCAATGAAGTTCTGGATACCATAGAAAGCGTTCGGAATAATCTGTGTGTTCATCATAATTTTAACCTCTTTTTGTTGCGGGCTCGGCGTTTACCGTTGGCCCTTTTGTTTTCGCTATACCTTAAGCGAAAGCCGTGCCAATTTTTTTGAAAATTGTGGAGCGGGCGGAAATTTTTTTGAGAAATATCGAAAAATGATTAAAAATGGCGAAATTTGACGAAAAAACGTGTTTTTGAAGAAACTGTGTGGTGGATATTCGTGCTGGAATGGTGGGAAAAAGTGCAGAATTGTTCTTGGGTGAGGTGGGTATTTCATAAAGGAACGCTCGGTGTTTCGTATATGAAACGATGGGTGGATAATTTTGAAAAAGACCGTATTTGAGGCTAAAACCCCTTTGTTATTGCCAAAATTTTTGTCCTGTTATAGCTTTTCCCTATAGAAAAGCAACTTTTCTTAAAATTTTTTATAATTCACCCCACTTTCCTATTGGACTAGTAGGTTGAAGTTTTTAAATTAACCTCGTCAAACGAACGAGGCACCCCGAAAGGGATAAAAGCCTGGAGGATTTCGCTATGCGATGTCGAATGTGTAACCAAAGCAAAGGTGGGCGGGCCTAATACCGCCAAAATTTAGCGCTCAGAATTGAGCAAACCTATTAACAATCGCGTCGCCTGACGCCAACAGTAACAAAACGATCGGGCGACTGCGATATTTCTTGCCAAGTGCAAAAAAGGATTTAAACAATATGACAACACAGAACAAACTCCATTTCGAAACTCTTCAAGTTCACGTTGGCCAGGAACAGGCCGATCCGGCAACCGATTCTCGCGCAGTTCCTATATACCAGACCACCTCTTACGTGTTCCACAACGCCCAGCATGCTTCTGACCGTTTCCACCTGAAGGATGCCGGCAACATTTATGGCCGTCTCACCAACACCACGCAGGACGTTTTTGAAAAGCGCATCGCTGCTCTCGAAGGCGGTATCGCAGGTCTCGCAGTCGCTTCTGGTGCAGCAGCTCTTACTTATGCCATCACGGCTCTCGCCCGCAAGGGTGACCATGTAGTCGCTCAGCGCTCCATCTACGGCGGTACCTACAACCTCCTGGAACATACGCTCAGCAAGTTCGGCATCGAAACGACTTTCGTCGACATCCACAACCTGAAGGAAGTCGAAGGCGCCATCAAGGCTAACACAAAGCTCGTCTTTATTGAAACGCTCGGCAACCCGAATTCCGACATCCCGGATATCGATGCTATTTCTGAACTCGCTCACAAGAACAAGATTCCGGTCGTGATCGACAACACCTTCGGTACGCCGTATCTGATTCGCCCGATTGAACACGGTGCCGACATCGTCGTTCACTCCGCAACGAAGTTCATCGGCGGCCACGGTACGACTCTCGGTGGCGTGATTGTTGACGGCGGCAAGTTCGACTGGGCTGCATCTGGCAAGTTCCCGCAGTTCACCGAAGTAAACCCGAGCTATGGCGTGCCTTTCACGGCAGCAGCTGGCGCAGCAGCTTACATCGTTTACATCCGCGCTATTCTTCTCCGCGACGAAGGTGCAGCAATTTCTCCGTTCAATGCATTCCTCCTCTTGCAGGGCACTGAAACGCTTTCGCTCCGCCTTGACCGTCATGTGGAAAACACCAAGAAGGTTCTCGAATTCCTCTCGAAGCACCCGAAGGTTGCAAAGGTCAACCACCCAAGCTTCAAGGATCATCCGCAGCATGAACTTTACGCCAAGTACTTCCCGAACGGTGGCGGTTCCATCTTCACGTTCGATGTGAAGGGTGGCCAGGCAGAAGCCTTCAAGTTCATCGACAGCCTCAAGATTTTCAGCTTGCTCGCAAACGTTGCTGACGTGAAGAGTCTCGTTGTTCACCCGTACACCACGACTCACTCGGAACTCACTCCGGAAGAACTCGCCGCAGCAGGCATCTCTCCGGCAACGATCCGTCTCTCTATCGGTACGGAACACTACGAAGACATCATCAACGACCTCGCACAGGCTCTTGATCAGATTTAATTATAAATAACAAAAGGATTCTACCATGTCAAAAATTTACGCATCTGCTGACCAGCTTATCGGTCATACTCCGCTCCTCGAACTTTCCCACATCGAAAAGGAAAACAATCTCCAGGCTAAGATTGTGGCAAAGCTCGAATACTTCAACCCTGCCGGTTCTGTGAAGGATCGTATCGCCAAGGCCATGATTGACGAAGCCGAAGCTGCAGGCAAGCTCAAACCGGGTTCCGTGATTATCGAACCGACTTCTGGTAACACGGGTATCGGTCTTGCTTCTGTCGCGGCCGCTCGCGGCTACCGCATCATCATCGTGATGCCGGAAACCATGAGTGTCGAACGTCGCCAACTCATCAAGGCCTACGGTGCAGAAATCGTTCTCACCGAAGGTGCCAAGGGCATGAAAGGTGCAATCGCCCGCGCTAACGAACTCGCCGCCGAAATCAAGGACAGCTTCATTCCGGGACAGTTCGTGAACCCGGCAAACCCGGCTGCTCACAAGGCTACGACGGGTCCGGAAATCTGGGAAGATACGGATGGTAAGGTCGATATTTTCGTCGCAGGTGTCGGTACTGGTGGAACGGTCACAGGTGTTGGCGAATTCCTCAAGTCTAAGAATCCTAACGTGAAGGTTGTCGCTGTCGAACCGGAATCTTCTCCGGTGCTCTCCAAGGGCGTTGCAGGTCCGCACAAGATCCAGGGCATTGGCGCAGGCTTTGTTCCGGATACCTTGAATACCTCCGTCTATGACGAAGTGCTCCCGGTCAAGAACGAAGACGCGTTTGCCGCAGGGAAGGCAATTGCCAAGGCTGAAGGCATCCTTGTGGGTATCTCTTCTGGCGCTGCTTTGCATGCAGCGGTTGAAATTGCTAAGCGTCCGGAAAACAAGGGCAAGACGATTGTCGCACTCCTCCCGGATAGCGGCGACCGTTACCTCTCCACTCCGCTCTTCGCTGACTAAGCGATTAGATAAAATTTGTTCGGTAAGTGCTTCGCGGTTCCATTCGCCGCGCAGTAGAAATCGAAAAAACATTGAGATGACACATTATTGAGTGAAAAACGCTAGAAGGTTCCATTCGCCTTCCTAGCGTTTGTTTGTGTTTTATACGATGCTTTGTCATCCCGGCCCTGTGCCGGGATCGCCAATTATAAAAAGAACGGTTTAAAAATGTCACAGAAAAAGCGTGTCGCTGTTGGATTGTCGGGCGGTGTGGATTCCGCCCTTTCGGCGTATTTACTGAAAAAGCAAGGTTACGAAGTTGTCGGCATGACGATGGCGACGTGGGACGGCTCCGTGAAAATGCCTGCGGTCGAAGGCCGCGAAGGTTGCTATGGCCCGAGCGAAGACAAGAATATCGAAGAAGCAAAGCTTGTTGCCGAGCGTCTCGGGATTCCGCATTATGTTGTTCCTGTCGCCGAAGATTACAAGCGCGAAGTTCTCGATTATTTCCGTGCGGAATATCGTGCCGGGAGAACGCCGAATCCGTGCGTTCGTTGCAATCAGAGCATCAAGTTTGGAGCGCTACAGCATGCTGCACGCAAGCTCGGGATTGACTTCGATTACTTTGCGACGGGGCATTATGCGCGACTTGATTTCAAGAATTCTGATGTTCCGTTCTTGTACGAGGCGCTAGACGAGCATAAAGACCAAACATACTTTTTATCGAGACTTTCGGCAGAGCAACTTTCCACTGTAATTTTTCCGCTGGGCGGAATGCAGAAGGCAGACGTGAAAGCGCTTGCAAAGGAAATCGGCTGGGACGATTTTGCGACAAAGCGCGAAAGCCAGGATTTTATCGAGTGCGGAGATTACTCGGTGCTGTTTGACGAAAGCGACAACGTTCCCGGAGATTTCGTCGATGTGAACGGTAAAATTCTCGGAAAGCACAAGGGAATTGTACATTATACGATCGGGCAGCGCAAAGGGCTCAACATCGGCGGGCAAGCGGAACCGCTTTACGTTGTGGCGATTGATGCGCACCACAATCAGGTGATTCTTGGACCGCGAAGCGCATTGAGCTGCACGGAGGTTTCCGCTGTTGATTTGAACTTGATGGTTTCGGAAACTTCTCTGCTTTTGCAACAACCGCTCACGGCTCACATCCGCCTCGGGCATAAAGGTGCAATAGCAAGGATTACGGAACTCGACACTGCTGCCGGTACCATCAGCGTGCGTTTTGACGAACCGCAATTTGCATCGGCACCAGGGCAAGTGCTCGTGCTCTATGCGGACAAAGGTGTAGTCGCCAGTGCGATAATCGGGAAGTAAAGGAATCAAATTTCCAAAAGTTCTTGCCCGATTTTACGAATTTCTTCACGAATAAGCTTTTCCCGTTCAGCAGACGGCTTTTTGGAGCCGTTCATGTACGCTGCCATCAACGATTGCTGTATTCCTAGCCGCCTTGCCACCTCGGACATATTAAGCGATTTAAATTTCGCCGTACCATGTAACAGATGTGCCTGCGGTTCAAAAATGCTATCATAGGACAAATCTTCGTCAATTTCATCCCAACGCAAGCCTCCAAAAGACAATCTGAAAGCGGCACGCTGTTTAGCGCTAGCTGAGCGAAGCCGTTCTGAATCACGGAATTTCAAAAGGGCTGTTCGCCCGTCTTTTGCCGTAAGCAGGATTCCGCCCCTTATGAGTGCGGCGCTTTCGATGTCCCTTTTGTGCATATCATTTAAGCAATGTCGGCATTTATATCTCCTTTGAATTTAGGATATAATTTTATATCCGTCAATATGGTGTTACGTTTTTTAGAAGTTTTTGAAGCTTCTATATTCTTAACACGTTTTTTTCGGAGATTTTGTCCACTTTTTTTGTAAAAAAAGAAAAATCCCACCCCATTGGGTAGGATTTTTTTCTAAGAGATAGTTGGCGAGAACAAGTTTAGAATTTGAGTCAACTCTTTCCAATACTTTTTAAGCCCATTTCGACTTATTTCTTCTTTTTCACATGCTGCTATAAATACTTTTTATAGCACTGTTCAGTGCGAATCTATTGCTCACGTAGAAAAAACAATTTTTTTGATTTTCACACCTGCTTTCATATTGTTTTTCTCTATGACGCTTTTTAAATTTTGCCCGTACTTCTTCAACAGAGAAGTCAATGAATTAAACACACTACAGAACGCTAGGTAACCGTTCATCTTTATTTTATATAAACTAACCCGGTGCGCCGGGAGTTTAGCCTCGTGGGAATTTTTCTACGCGGTTTATCGATTCTTTTGTCTTGTGAGGTTTTATGGCAATCAATCAAGAAAACGTTTTTAGAGAGCATCCTTGTTTCGGTGCGTGTAAAAATCGAAAAGGGCGTATCCATTTGCCTGTTGCTCCGGGTTGTAACATTGAGTGCCGTTTTTGCGACCGTCGCATTAACGAAGACGCACAAGTCCCAGGAAATACAAGTAAAGTCATTAAACCGGAAGATGCGTGCGGTTACATTCGTAAGGCGTTGGAATTTGTGCCGGAACTTACTACGGTAGGGATTGCGGGCCCTGGCGACACGCTCGCGACGCCTTTTGCACTAGACACTTTCCGACTTGTCAAAAAGGAATTTCCGCAGTTGATTCGTTGCATGAGCACGAATGGGCTTTTGCTGAATGACAGGGCGGACGAAGTCATTGATGTGGGTATCGATACGTTGACAGTTACGGTGAATGCCGTTGACCCTGAAATCGAGGCGATGATTAACGCGAGGATTTTTTACCACGGCAAGACTTATACAGGCGTCGAAGCCGCTGAAATCTTGATTCACAACCAGCTTGAAGGCATTCGCAAAGTGGCAAAGAGCGGAACACTTATCAAGGTGAATACGGTTCTTTGCCCTGGTATCAATGATAAGCATATCGAAGATGTCGCTGCGACTGTTCGCGAAGCGGGTGCAATTATATACAACATTATACCTTTGATTCCGCAGAACGGATTCAAGGATATTCCGGCTCCAAGTCCGAAGGCGCTTGCGATTGCCCAGGAACAGGCGGGCGTATTCATCAACGTGTTCAAACATTGTGCACATTGCCGTGCCGACGCTGTTGGCGTCCCCGGCGTTTATGATGTCGGTGCACAAATCTACATGGATCGTATCCGTGTAAAGGAGACTTTCTCTCATGGCTAAATACAAAGTAGCAGTTGCCACGAATGATGGCGTGAATGTCAATGTCCATTTTGGGCATGCGGCCGCTTTTGACATTTACGAAGTCGATGATGTGAGCGGAAAATTTGAAAAGGTTGAAGTCCGCGTGAAGCCGGAACATTGCGACGGCTCGTGTGGAGATGGAGCGTGTGGGCGACAAGAAGTAGAACATTCATCGATGTTTGCCGCTGCAAAAAATCTTGCTGATTTGGATTACGTCCTTTGTCAACAGCTTGGCCCGCAGGCGATTCAATCGTTGGCGCGCTTCAACGTGCGTGCATTTGATATCGCGCTCCCCATCGATGAAGCCATCGCCAAGATAAATTTATATCGAAAAAAATTAGCCGAACGCCTTTCAAGAATCAAAGTGTTGCAGGATAAAAAAAATAAAGTCAAATTTTTCAAAAAAATTTAAAAAAACAACTTGACGGAAAATAATTTTGGTTTTATATTTATACCTACTAATTCTATAGGAAATTAAATGAATATTCAATTTGCCAGATTTTGTTGTTCGAGCGACCGATGTTGACGGGCGCTTATTGCGGTATTGAATGATTTTCTCGCCCGTGTAAGGATATCCTGCACGGGCTTTTTTATGGGCTTTTGCCCACAACTCAAAATTTTTAGGGAATAAAATAATGGAAAGTTTAACGGCAAAATTGTGCGCATTTGCTCGTGCCTGGCATTCATCACAACCAGACCATACTGTTTTCAATGACTTTTTGGCGTTGGACTTTATGGGGCGAGAAGAATACGATAAAGTTTCAAACTTTATCCTAAAGCGTTTTCCGCAGGAGTCGGAAAATTCGGTTGAGTTTTTCAATCGAAAATATTTCCTCCCGATCGTACTTTCGCGAAGCCGCTTTGCGGAAGATCGCGTGAAACTTCAAGCGCAGTCAGGGAAAATTCAATACGTGATTTGCGGAGCGGGTGTCGATACGTTCTCGTTCCGCAATAAAAATCCGAATGTCGAAGTTTTCGAACTGGATTTGTTGCCGACGCAAAGTTACAAGAAAAAACGCATTCGAGAACTCCAGTGGAATGTTTCGAGGAACGTCCATTTTGTTGCGGTGGATTTCAGCAAGGATAGCATTGTAGATACGCTTGTTGAAAACGGTTTTGACCGTAAAAAGCCGACTGTTGTCAGCATATTGGGTGTTTCGTATTATCTGCCATTGACTGTATTTGCTGAGACGATTCGTCAGTTCTCGGAAATTGCGGCGACAGGAATTTCGATAGTCTTTGATTATCTGCAAAAAGAGGCGTTCTCGGATTCTGTTTTGCAGTTGAAAAAAATCGTTGCCGATTGCGGCGAGACGATGGCGGATGGTTATCGCGACCGTGAAGTTTTTGATGTGCTTGAGCGCAACGGCTTCAAAGTCGATGAATTTCTCGGCGAAAAGGCATTGCAACAGCGTTATTTTATGAAGGGTCGCCTCAACGCTTTTGATTCTGTGCGCTTAGTCGCTGCGGTTCGGTGATTATAGAAAATCTTTATTGCCAGCTCCAAAAAAATAGTATAAACAAATCTCTTGCCAAAGCGAATGTTTTTACCTAAATTATCCCTACAAGAATGATAGGAAACAAAATGGTTTTTCTTTTCAATAATTTGAATCTTATGTGTTGTTGTCGATGTCGAACGGGCATCTAGTTTTTAGGCTATTCTTTTAAACAGATTCCCGCTCGGTTTTATGTTCCGCAGCGGGATTTTTTATTCAAACAAATTTTAAGCATCAAAGGCGCAGGCAGTTTGCAGCGTCATAGGAGATTTTTATCTTATGTCAAATTCCAAATACATCGAAACAAAACTTATTCATGGCGGCATTGATGGCGACAAGGTGACTGGCGCTGTCAACGTTCCCATTTACCAGACCTCTACTTACAAGCAGTCTGGCCTTGGCGAAAATACGGGCTGGGAATATTCCCGTACGGGTAACCCCACGCGTGCGGCGCTTGAATCGCTGATTGCGGAGCTCGAAGGCGGCGTTGCTGGTTTTGCGTTCGCTTCGGGCATGGCTGCAACATCAACAGTCCTTTCGCTTTTTAAGCAGGGAGATCGCATTATCATTTCGAGCAATGTCTATGGCGGCACCTTCCGCGTTTTAGACAAAGTGTTCAAGAATCTTGGCATTACTTACTCCATTGAAGATACTACGGATTTAAAAACACTCGAATCGAAAATTACACCCGATGTGAAAGCGTTCTTTGTCGAAAGTCCGGCAAATCCGCTTTTGACGGTAACGGACTTGGCCGGCGTTGCATCAGTTGCAAAGAAACATAATATCTTGACGATTGTCGATAACACATTCATGACGCCTTATTTGCAGCGTCCGCTGGAACTTGGCGCCGATATCGTGGTGCACAGCGCGACAAAGTATCTTGGCGGTCACAGCGACTTGGTGGCAGGCCTTGCCGTAGTCAATTCCAAGGAACTCGCCGAACGCCTCGCATTTACGCAGAATGCAACCGGTGCGGTGCTTGGCCCGTTTGATTCGTTCCTCTTGATTCGTGGCATCAAAACGCTCGGCGTTCGTTTGGATCGCCATACCGAAAATGCCGAAACTATCGCTCGTTATCTCGAAAAGCATGATGCTATAAAACACGTTTATTATCCGGGACTCCCGACGGCTCAAGGCTACGAAATCAACAAGAAACAAGCCAAAAATGGCGGCGCGATGATTTCGTTTGAACTCCGCGAAAATTATGACATCAAGAAATTCTTCAAGGCATTGACGCTCGTGTCGCTTGCCGAAAGCTTGGGCGGTGTCGAAAGCCTTGTATGCCACCCGGCCACGATGACGCATGCGTCTATTCCAAAGGATATTCGCGAGAAAGTCGGCATTACTGACGGACTGATTCGCTTGTCTGTAGGCATCGAAAAAGTGGAAGACATTATTTCGGATTTGAACGCGGCCATTGACGTTGCCAAGGAGGCTTAATATGCATTACTATGAATCCATGAAATCTTTGATTGGAAAAACACCGCTTGTTAAGCTTACTCATGTCGGCGTTCCTGAAGGTGTAAACTTGTTTGTAAAACTTGAACTTTGGAACCCTTCGGGTAGCGTAAAAGACCGTGCCGGGCTTTACATGGTTGAGGACGCTTTCGCCAAAGGGACGCTCAAACCAGGTGGAACGATTATCGAAGCGACCGCGGGTAATACCGGGCTTGGAATAGCTTTTGCAGCGCTAAACCGTGGCGTGCATGTGATATTCGTGGTGCCGACCAAGTTCTCGCAAGAAAAGCAAACGCTCCTGCGTGCCCTCGGTGCAGAACTCATCAACACCCCCCGTGAAGAAGGGATGCTTGGCGCCGAAAAGAAAGCCGAGGAGTTGCTCAAGCAGATTCCGAATTCCATATCGCTCAGGCAATTCCACAACATGGCAAATCCGCGTGCTCATTACGAAACGACGGGACCGGAAATTTATGACGACCTCGATGGTCACGTAGATTACGTGGTGGCAGGCGCAGGGAGTGGCGGCACATACAGCGGCATTCTCAAGGCTCTCAAGGAACGCAACCCGAAAATCCAAGGCGTGCTTGCAGATCCTATAGGCTCAACGATGGGTGGCGGCGAACATGGCGACTACAACATCGAAGGTATCGGAAACGATTTTATCGCAGATACTATGGACATGTCGCTTGTGGATCGCGTTATCAAAATTAACGATGATGACGCCTTTGGCGGCTCCCGTGAACTTGCTCAAAAGGAGGGAATTTTTGCAGGTTCTTCGACGGGAGCTGCATTCGCGGCGGCTCAAAAGCTGATTGCTTCGGGTGCTCGCGGAAACATTGTCTTTGTGGCGCCCGATCGCGGCGACCGCTATTTTAGCAAGGGGTTGTATGAATAGATAAAATTTTGGTTTAACGGTTGATTCGAGAAAAAAGGCCCCTGATGTTTTGATGCGTCAGGGGCTTTTTTGTAGCAAAAATTCAACAAAAGAGCCAGAAGCTCGCAAAGCCTTCAATCTAATTCAATAATCAAGTCAATTCTGATATAATGACTATATTCGAAAAATAAAGCGGTAAACCATGATGCTTGTCTTGCCCAAAAACATTTTGTAAAATTTACCTTACATTACATGTGTGCTTGTTATGCAACAGGCAAAAACGCTAATGACGGAGAGAATGTCGGAGAAAAGGATCATTTGAAACTGAAAATGCCGAAATTAGACCAAAAAAGGCATTCTAATGTCGGAGAGAATGTCAGAGATAGATTTTATTTTCCCCAAAAAGGCATATTTTGACGACTGGTAGAAAAAGAATGCATATAGGCTCTTGACTCCTTAATCTATTGCACTTGACTTTTGGTTTTTATTTATGTATTTTATAGAAAAACAGGTCCCATTAAGGTGAAAGCGGGCTTCATGCCATGCGTTTCGATAGAAACCTAGCCTTATACGGGATCTATTTTTTTATCCAACGGATTTTTTGGGGTGTAATAATTTTTCGAAGAAGGCTTCACATCCAAAATGTCGTGTACAAGACTAATCTTTTCTTTCAGATAGTTGTAATAGCGGAAATCTCCTTTTTCGTATGCGCGCTGGATTGTCCACAAAACATAGTCTGATGCCTGCAAGAGAGGACGTTCCTTGGATTGCTGAATGAAAATACGGATAGAACTGGAGTTGTCCTTATTCCACTTTGCTTTGAAACGTTCTATTGCAGAATTGATGGCGCTTTGCATTGTATCTTTACGGACAACATTTCCAAGAGAAGAAAAGTAGCAGTCTATCTCGGAATACAGATGTAGCCTGTTTTCCAAAAGATGTTCGACCGCATACTTGTATATGGCAGTATCTTTGAAGTCAAAGCGGCTTCTGAAGAATTGTTCTTTTTTACGGAGCACAATGCAGTAGTAGGTAAAGTCCAAAGTTCTCAGGAGATGGAAAACTCTATCTCGGATTTCTGCACAGTCTTTTGCTGCATGGAAGGCGATACGGGTTTTCTCCATGGATGGAATTTCTGAGTAGAAATCGTCGTTGCAAATTTCAGTGTGTAAGGAGGTAATCTCTCTTGTGAGTTGTTGAGGTTTCTTTGTTTCTAGATAGCCGACCATAAACACCTTGCTGGCTAATCCGCTTTCGATAAGATTCACCCCTTTGCGCCCAAGGATTGTCGTGTCTCCCGCTTCGTCAAAGAAATAATATGCTTTTGTCTGCTCAGTCTTTTTCATGCTAGGAAAAATAAACAAATGTGCAGTTATCGTCAATGCTTTGAAATAGGGAATAAAAGTGCCCAGTTTTTAAGGGAGGAAGAATCCCCCCCTGCTCCAGCCCTGCCCTCGGCATTATTGAGCTGACATCGTGTCATTCTGAGCGGAAGCGCATCGCGCCGAAGTCGAAGAATCCAGTAAAGTTTTAATGGCGAGCGTAGGGCAAGCCTGTGGGCTTCAGACGCCAGCCCGCAACGCTCGGCTTGCAACGTCCCAACGCAAGCGAAAAACTTTTTTCGCATAAATACATGCTTTGACAAAAGAATAATCTATATTTCTTCTGTTGACATAGCCCCTTGCTTCACGGCGAGGGGCGCATAGAAATTTGAGATTCGTCTCTTATTCTCGATTCTGAAACTACCACTTTCAACGTACGCGAGAGTAAGACGAGCGCTCACGTCCCATTTGGGGCGTGGGTCGTTTGTGCTTATTGCGTACAAGGGTGTGGTAGCCCTCAGAATCGGTAAGTGCTTACGATTCCACGCCTTTTTTGTTTCCACATAAAAAAGAAGAGTTCGGCTCGCAAGTGCATTTAAGGGAAGAATCCTTTTAGAAAGGATTTTCAATGCCGCAGGACAAGCCTCTCCAATACTTCGTCGTTCGATCCCCGTTTGCCCAACTCCTCGTTACGGGCGTAAAGACTTTCGAATTCCGCACCAACGCGAAGATATTCGCAAACAAGCGCCTAGCCATTGCGGTCTCGAAGTTCGACGGCTCCGAAGACGACTTCGACAAACAGATTGCCTATTGGGAAAAGCAACTGAACAAGTCGCTCAAGAAAAAGTCCGCTGCAGAA
>Ga0129307_1000719_pt1 | contig 46627 bp, 35 predicted proteins | sample P1105metagenome_FD_94437 | JGI IMG/M metagenome (GOLD analysis project Ga0129307, IMG submission 94437) | Capybara group fecal microbial communities from Wisconsin, USA - P1105 metagenome | ecosystem: Host-associated > Mammals > Digestive system > Large intestine > Fecal | place: USA: Wisconsin...
CAAGCAGGCCTTTGATGCAGAACTTGCACAAACGGACCTCACCAATCAAGAAGCGGTCAACAATCTCCGCGTAAAGTACCTCGGCAAGAAGGGCGCCGTCACCGACCTCATGAAGCAGATGGGTTCGCTCAGTGCCGAAGAACGCCCCGCTTACGGCAAGCTCGTGAACGAACTGAAGGTTGCCGTCTCTGAAGCTATCGACAAGGCAATCGAAACCGCAAACGAAGCGGCTCTCCAGAAAAAGCTCGCGAGCGGCGCGGTCGATATCACGCTCCCGGGCGCAGGCATCGCCGCCGGTTCTACGCACCCGCTATACGACGTTCGCGAAGAAATCATCGACTTCTTTGCGCAGATGGGTTTTGATGTGGACTTCGGTCGCGACATCGAAACGGATTGGTACAACTTTGAAGCTCTCAACACTCCGCCTGACCATCCGAGCCGCGACATGCAGGACACGTTCTACGTGGACAACAAGGTCATGCTCCGCACGCACACGTCGGGCACCCAGATTCACTACATGGAAACGCACAAGCCGCCGTTCCGCATGATTGCTCCGGGCCACGTATTCCGCGTCGATAACGATGCTACCCACGCTCCGATGTTCCAGCAGTGCGAAGGCCTCGTGGTTGACGAAAACATTAGCTTCGCCGACCTCAAGGGCGTGCTCCAGGTGTTCATGAATAAACTCTTTGGTGCAGGCGTCAAGACGCGCTTCCGTCCGAGCTTCTTCCCGTTCACGGAACCGTCCGCAGAAATGGACGTGAGCTGCGTGTTCTGCGGTGGCAAGGGCTGCCGTCGTTGCAAGGGCACGGGCTGGATGGAAATCGGTGGTTGCGGATCAGTGGACCCGAACGTGTTCAAGAACTGCGGCATCGATGCTGAAAAGTTCACCGGCTTTGCATTCGGTTTCGGTCTCGACCGTATCGCCATGCTCCGTCATGAGATTCCGGAAATCGGCCTCCTGACCGCAAACGATCAGAGATTCCTGAGCCAGTTCTAGTTTAGACGAAAGATTAAAAAAGCGGACCGTTGAGGTTCGCTTTTTTTTGTTTTATAAAAGACAATCCCGGCGCTAGGCCGGGATGACACGCTAAAGGTTCTGCACTGGATTCTTCACCTTACGGGTTCAGGATGACATTGCAAAAAGGCGAGCCATGAGGCCCGCCTTTCTTAAGACTTCTTACTCTCTTAGGAGCGCTTGTAGTCGTCCTGCATACGGATGATGTCGTCTTCGCCGGTGTATTCGCCGACCTGGACTTCAACAATCACGAGCGGGAGCTTGCCTTCGTTCTGCAAGCGGTGAACCGTTCCAGAAGGAATGTAGGTAGATTCGTTCGGACGCACATAGAACACCTTGTCGCCAACAGTACATGTTGCCGTACCGCTAACAACAACCCAATGTTCCGAGCGGTGCAAATGCTTCTGCAACGAGAGGCGTTCGCCCGGGCGAACAACGATGCGCTTCATCTTGTAGCGGTCCGTCGATTCGAGCACGGAGTACGTACCCCACGGGCGGTTGACCGTCTGCGGGACCGTCGGCAAATCGGAGCCGCGAGCCTTGAGTTCATCGACGACCTTCTTCACCTTCTGGCTACTCGCAAGCGGAGCGACCAACAGAGCATCCGGCGTATCGACAATCAGCATGTTGTCCAAGTCAATCGTGCAAATCTGACGCTGACCGCCCAGCACGAGAGAATTCTTGGAACCAATTGCCAAGTGTTTCGCGTTCAAGTTGTTTCCGTTTTCGTCGTGGTCGTATTCGCCATAAAGGGAATCGAACGCACCAAGATCGGACCAACCGATATCGCTCGGAACGACCTTCACCTTCGAAGATTTTTCCATCACGGCGTAGTCAATGGAGTTCGAAGGAATGTTCATCATGTCGTCATGGTCGACTCGGACAAGAGCATCCCTATTCTCTTTCTTGGCATTCGCGAAAGCAACCTTCGCCGCGGACAGAATATCCGGAGAAAACATTGCAAGCTCATCGAGGAACGTAGAAGCCTTGAAGCAGAAAATCCCGCTATTCCAGAAGAACCTTCCAGAAGCGACATACTTCTTGGCGGTTTCCAAGTCCGGCTTTTCGACAAAGCGCTTGACATCTTCACCATTTGCTTCGATGTAGCCGTAACCCGTTTCCGGGCCCGTTGGCGTAATGCCGAACGTAACCAAGAAGCCCTTTTCGGCAAATTCTTCGGCCTTGCGCAAGCATTCTTCGTAAGCATCCGCTTTGCGAATCACATGGTCAGATGGCGAAACGAGAACAATGTCATTGGCCTTGAGTCCAAGACACGCAAGGGCGATTGCCGGAGCTGTATTGCGACCCACCGGTTCCAAAAGGAAACGAGCATGAGCAGCGCCAACTTCTTCGAGCTGGTCCTTTGCCAAGAAATACTGTTCCGCATTGCTGACAATGTACTGTTCACTGCAAATGCGCGAATTTGTCTTTACTGTACGCTGGAACAGGGACGCACCGTCAAAAAGACGGGCGAACTGTTTCGGCATGAGGGAGCGGCTAATCGGCCAAAGGCGCGTACCGCTGCCACCACATAAGATCAAGTTAATCATACCGATACCCGCGTGTTACTTGCTAGTCGTAGTCGTTGTTGCCGCTGACGTTGCCGACTTTGAAGCGGTACTACTTGTAGTCGATTTCTGGCTCCATCCATTTCTACTAATCTGAGACATGTAGTAAACAGTATTGGTAGTATTCTGAATAGCACTAAGCGTCGGGGTAATCAAACCAAGGAGGCGGTTCCATGTTGCAAGGCCAGAAGCATCGACATATACGATATCGCGCGGATTCATTTCGAAGCGGTCTGCCATAGCAAGGGCCATAGCATTCTTCGCATTCAACTGATAAATATCAATCTTGTCCACAGCGGTATTTCTAATAACATAAATACCTCTCGAAGTTGCATTCACCGCATTCACACCACCAGCAGCAGCAAGGGCTTCTGCCAAGGACATGTAATTATCCATATGAACAATGCCGCTTCGAGCCACTTCACCGAGAACATAAACTTTTCTATCCCTTTCGGTGTCGGCTCTTAACGGAACAAACACCTGATCACCCGGTTTCACGAGGATGCGGTCGATGGCAATATTGTCCTGGAATGCACTGACATAGTTGATGTTATAGATTTTATCACCACGACGAATTTGAACAAATGCGGGGTCAGCCTTTTCGTTAAATCCGCCAACTTCAGCAATTACGTCCGGGAGTGTCATCGGGTTTTCATCGAAGCTTACATAACCCGGTCTGTTCACAGCACCGGTCACAAAAGCCTTGCGGCTGTGATAACCGGTCACACGGACATCCACCTGCGGATCGTTCAAAATCTTGTCCGAAAGGCGCTTCGTAATTTCAAGACGAAGTTCCTGAGCCGTAAGGCCTGCAGCCTGAAGTTCACCAGCATACGGATAGAACAACTTGCCGTCCGTCGTCACTTTCTGACCAGCCGGCTGATACTGACCCATCGGAGACGTGAGTTCCGGATGTTCCCAAACAACAACCTGCACCTGGTCCAGAGGTCCAATCCTATATTCCAAGTCCGGGAGGGAATCCACCATGAGATCGGCCAAATTACCTTCTTGAGGATTTGCAGCAACCGCCACAGGTTCACCCATGTCCCCCTTCTCAATGGAATGAAGCTTGAACGAGATTCCATTATAAGTCGTGGAATCTTCGGGAATACTCATTCGCATTTGCGGAGCAGCAAAGCAACCACTCAAGACTGCAGCAGCCACACCACAAAGAGCAATACCAATTTTATTCATACGTTTCCTTTTTGATTTATTTGGCTTCACTTTGCCTAATCTTTTCAACCCAGTACGGCGTCAGCTTCGAAATAAAATTCCAAGCCAACACAAACGCGTTTTCCGGACGGCGGTACGGGTCAGGGATATCAACCTGGTGTGATTCACCATAGCGGAACACCTTACCTTCAAGCCAAGGATACTTATGCAAAAGTTCCCTCTTATGTCCGTTCTCCATCACCAAAATCAAATCAGCCCATTTAAGGATATCCAAATTTATTTGGCGAGCCCTGTGGGCGCTCATATCCACACCATGCTGCATGGCGATTTTTTGCGCAATTTCGTGTGCAGGATTATCAACCAATGCACCAAGCCCAGCACTCATCACATTGAAGTCCGGTCCAAGTTCCTTCTTCAAGAGGTACTCCCCTGTCGGGCTTCGGCAGATGTTACCAGTACAAACAACAAGAATGTTTTTCATAGTAAATAAAAAATAGCAAAATAACTAGCGACTTTTAGTCATTAGTATCCAAATTGGCGGCAAAGCCACAACCGAAAGAATCTAATAACTAACGGCTAAAAACTATAAATCAAACGCGAAGTCCAAATCCTTGAGGAGCGGGTTCTTCGTGTCCTTTTCAGAGAGAAGAGGTTCGAAGCCATCGCCCACAGGCCACTTGATACCAACGGCAGGATCGTTCCACATGAGGCCGCCTTCGTCTTTCGGATCGTAAAAACGAGTGCACTTATAAACAAACGCCGCCGTCTCGGAGAGCACTACAAAACCATGAGCAAATCCCTCAGGAATGTAGAATTGCTTCTTGTTTTCGGCAGAAAGTACAACGCCTTCCCACTTGCCGAAAGTCGGACTGTTTTTGCGCAAATCAACCGCCACATCAAAGACTTCGCCTTCAATAACGCGGACGAGTTTTCCCTGCGGGTTTTTCTTCTGGAAATGCAGGCCGCGAAGCACGCCCTTGCGGGAACGAGATTCATTGTCTTGAACAAAGTCAACGTCGATGCCGCCTTCGGCAAAGTCACGTTTGCTGTAAGTTTCCATGAAATAACCGCGAGCGTCGCCAAACACCGTCGGTTCAATAATTGTCACGCCATCGATGGACGTCTTGATAAAATTGAATTTACCCATTTTTCAATTACCTATTCTTATACATCGTCTCGTAATACTTCTCGTAGTCGCCGCTCGTGATGTTATCGAGCCATTCCTGGTTGTCGAGGTACCAGCGCACCGTCTTCTCGATGCCTTCTTCAAATTGAAGCGAAGGTTCCCAGCCCAACTCCTTCTGGAGCTTGGTGGAATCGATGGCGTAGCGGGCGTCATGGCCCAGACGGTCGGTCACGTAGGTGATGAGGTTCATGTCCTCGCCTTCCGCGCGGCCCAAAAGCTTATCGACAGTCTTGATGACGACCTTGATAATGTCGATATTCTTCCATTCGTTGAAGCCACCGATGTTGTACGTCTCGGCGATTTTGCCGTTATGGAAAATCACGTCGATAGCGCGGGCGTGATCTTCCACGAAGAGCCAGTCACGAACGTTCTCGCCCTTTCCGTAAACCGGCAGCGGCTTCTTGTGGCGGATGTTGTTGATAAAAAGCGGAATCAACTTTTCAGGGAACTGGTACGGACCGTAGTTATTGGAGCAGTTCGTCACGATGGTCGGCATGCCGTAGGTGTCGTGGAACGCGCGTACAAAATGGTCGGAACCGGCCTTGGAGGCGGAATACGGGGAATGCGGAGTGTACTTCGTTGTCTCGTAGAAGAAGTCGTCGCCATAGGCCAGGTGATGTTCCGAGCTGGAGGCGGTCGTGGTGAACGGAGGCGTGATGCCTTCCGGGTGGTTCATCTTGAGTGCACCGTAGACTTCGTCAGTCGAGATATGGTAGAAGCGTTTGCCTTCGTACTTCTCCGGGAGGCTTTCCCAGTAAAGCTTGGCAGCCTGGAGCAGGGAGAGCGTGCCCATCACGTTTGTCTTCGCGAAAGTGAACGGGTCCTTGATGGAGCGGTCCACATGACTTTCTGCTGCAAGATGGATGATACCATCGACATGTTCGTCCTGCATGAGCTTGTAGAAAGCGTCAAAATCGCAGATGTCCATCTTCACGAACTTGTAGTTCGGCTTGCCTTCGATGTCCTTGAGGTTCGCGAGATTGCCCGCATAGGTGAGCTTGTCAAGATTGATAATCTTGTATTCCGGATACTTATTCACGAAAAGGCGAACTACATGACTTCCGATAAAGCCTGCACCGCCCGTGATGATGATTGATCGTTTCATGCTTTTTCCCATTTATTTGGTCAAAATATAAAAAAAAGACAAAACCCGATCCAAACCATTCCCTATACAAGCCCCCTTTTTAAGAAAATCTCTTTTTTAAGCCTAAAAGTTTTGTGCGGATATAAAGCCAAGGAAAAATTTTGAACTTGATAAAAAGGTAGTCAATTTTATGGCACTTATTTAATTTGCGGAAAGAACATCCTTTTACGACATCTCGAAAATTTTCTGAATAAAAGACTTGTTTAAGCCTACTGATATTTTCCTTAAATGGAAGAGGATTATCCTTATGAAAGTAATCTCTAGACAAGCAATCTATAAATTTATACAAAGTCTCGTTGCATATTTCAGTATGATACATTCCTTCAGACAATTCCTCCGCTCTTCTAATATATTTCAAGCGAATGTCAAATGCATCATGGCAATATTTCTTTGTTATCGAATCTGCATTTTGTCTATAAAAATAAGCATTCCTATTCAAATACGCCACACGTATATCTTTTGAAAATACATGTATATTAAAAATCCGGTCTTCTCCTATTTCTAAATTTTCTTCGAACATAAAATTTTTCACCAACGACGTTTTATATAATTTACAAACCGGATAAATAAAAACTAGATATTTCTTTTGTTCTGCAAAGAAAAGATTTCTTCTTATTGCATTTAACGATTCTTCAGACAAAAGAAAATTATCCATCATTGAATATCGAACAGGATACTTCTTTTTGCTAGATACCGTAATACAATTCCAAAATGTCACATCACTATCAACCTCTTCCGAAAAATCATAAGCCTCTTTAAGAATATTCGCATCTATCCAATCATCACTATCAACGAAAGATATATATTTTCCCAACGCCTGCGCCATACCATAATTTCTTGTTGCAGAAACCCCAGCATGCTCTCGCCTAAAAAACTTGAATCTGCAATCTCTAGCAGCATATTCTTCACATATAGAACATTCAGCCTCTGGCGCGCCATCCGACACCACGATAAACTCGCATTCATGCATAGTTTGGGCAACTAGCGACTCTAAGCAAGTTCGCAGATATCCTAAAGGCACCTTATAAACAGGGATGATAACGGAAACTTTTATACTATTCATTCTCATACCATTTCAAACATAAACATATTATTACATATCAAGCCATTTTTCTCTTTAACAATAGATAAAACGCTCTGATATAAAGCCACAAGAAAATTTTTGCTTTGAAAAAGAGATAATCTATTTTACGACCTCGGCTCAATTTACAGAATGAGCATTCATCTATAACATGCCGAAAGGCTTTCGAGTAAAAAACTTGTTTAAGCCTATTGATATTTTCTCTAAATGAATAAGGGTTACTCTTATGAAAATAATCTTGAGGCAAAGCATCAAGAAATTTGCAAAAAATTTCATTACAAATCTCAACGTGATATTTTCCATTTGACAATTCATCCCTTCTTCTAATATAGTTCCAACGAACTTTAAAAACATCCGGGAAATACTTTTTTGTTAAAGAGTTGTTATTCTGTCTATAAAAATAGGAATTTTGATTTAAATACGACACACGAATCTCTTTTAAAAATAACTGAAGGCTAAAAATCCAATCCTCCCCTATTTTTTTATCTTCTTCGAAAGCCATGTTTCTTATTATTGAAGTCTTATACAATTTGCACCACGAATAGACCAAAGTCAAATATTTCGGATGTGTCAATAAAGAAAGATTTTCTCTTATAGCAACCAAAGTCTCTTTTGATAAAACACCGCTATTCATTGGCGAAAAAACATGCGAAATAAGGCCTTTGGGTGTTACAACAGAGTAATTCCAAAACGTAACATCACTATTAGTTTTTCTCGACATTTCATAGGCATCCTTAAGGATATCTGGAGCAATCCAATCATCACTATCTACGAAAGATATATATTCTCCCTGCGCTTGCGTCATTCCAAAATTTTTTACTGCGGCTAGTCCTCCATGATTTCGTCTAAAGAACTTAAATCTTGAATCCTTAGCAACATATTCTTCACATATAGAGCACTCAGCTTCTGACGCACCATCCGACACCACAATAAATTCGCACTCACACATAGTTTGAGCGACCAAAGAATCCAAACATGTTCGTAGGTATTCTAGAACATTATAAACGGGAACAATGACGGAAACCTTTATATCGTTATTCATTAGATTAATTTTTTAAAACAAAGAGATATTTTTCTTATCTATCAAAAAGGGATAACCTTTCACAAAAGTTTCAGCACCACCTATATTCAATTACGGGGATGCAAATACAACCCTTTGCCGATTTTCGAATTTTGACTTTATCAGAAGTAAACATAGTCATCTATCAATTTCATCCGTATCATCTAAATATATCTTTTGCAATAAAACAGAAGACGTTTGAACATCGAATCCACGTTTCTTAACTTCATCAGCATATAGAGAGCGATTCCTTGAAAAAGAGCATTTTTCTAACGCCTGCAACCAACATTCAGGGCCTTTATCTATCGGCAGCCAATGAACTAAATCCGTAATTTCAACTTCTTTAGAAATCGTCTCCGATATAAATACCGGCAACCCTGAAGCTTGAGCCTCGACCGACACTATCGGAAAACCTTCAAATAAGGAAGGCAAAAAGAAAGCATCCATCCCCATCATAAGCTCGTTCACGTCTGTCCGCTGCCCTAAAAAATAAATATAATCAGCGACATTTAATGAATTCACATAATCTTGAAGTTTTTTTAGCCTAACTCCACAGCCTGAACCGACAAAAAGCATTCGAACATTCAAATTCTTTTTTTTTACAAGACTTGTAAAATCAATCAAAAAATTATGATTTTTCGCCAAAGCATTTAATCCACCTACATGTCCTATAAGAATCTGATTACCAGCAATATTTAATTTTTCTCGAACACACATCCGAATATCGTTCCTAAATTTGTATACAGACAAATCTATTCCATTAGGAACAATTTGAAACTGTCGTTTTTTTCCATACATCCAAAGTCCTGCTTTACGTCCACATGCCAAAGGGGTTATTGCCATCCGGTTCAAAAGGAATCGCAAAATTTTATGTATCCACACATGATTTCCACATGTATTATGAGAATGTGTACATATCATTTTCACGCCCGCAATCTTTGCTGCAAAAACTTGTAACACAATACTAGCACTACTTCCATGAATATGAACAATATCGTATTTTTGCTCTTTCAAATGGCGAACTAAGTAAAAAAAATACTTAATCATTCCTCTTGACCTAGGAATACAAAAAGCTAAATCGCCATTCTCAGAAAACTCAGATAACATTTTTTTTGCAATTTCAACATCACCATAAAAACGGGAATAAATAAGATTGCAATGAAATTGTTTGTGATTAAAGCACCTATAACTATTCATGATGAAAGTCGATATTCCATCAGTACCAAACCATTTATGACTAATCATCGCTACTTTTTTCACGCTTACGGACATTCTACACTTCCTGGAATAAATTATTGAAAAAATGTGTCGTATCCATCGGCGAATCGCTATGGATTCGACCAAGTTTCACAGCATTGAGCATCGCTTCCGCCAGTGAATCAACATCTTCGGATTTTGCTAAATATCCAGTTTTCCCATTTTCAACAATCCGAGAAACAGCAGGAATACATGTTGTTGCTGCAGCAGGAGTCCCTAGATACAGAGCTTCAATTAACACATTCGGAAGACCTTCATACCGACTTGACAAAACAAAGCAATCCGCATTTTTCATATATACGTAAGGATTCTTTTGATAGCCCATGCAGTGGATTTTTTCGGTCAAACCCAATTGGTTTATCATCTCGCAAATTTGCTTATAGTAGCCCTCATTTGACCCAGAATTTGAGCCAACTATATAAAGCTCTGCTTCTCTCATTTTTTTTGTAACAACAGCAAAAGCTCGTACAAGGATGTCAAATCCCTTTTGATGAGCGAAGCGACCAGAAGCAACAAAAAATGTTTTCGAAGAAATTTTAAATGGGCTTGGTTCCTGCGCCAGCACACTTATCATTTTAAAATCTTGAGGATTTTGAATCACAATAATTTTAGAAGCCGGCAAATGAGCTTTTTCGATAAGTTCGTTCCGCATTTCATCGGTCTGTGCAATAATTTTTTTCGCATTGCGATATAAAAGCCGAATCATCCATCTTTGACGCGTATTAAATGTAAAAAAAGTATTTTCACTACGAACAACAAACTTTATTTTCGAAAATAGCGGCTGCAATAAAAGCAACTTTGTACTAATGTACATTGTCGATGAAAATATAATATCTGGAGATATTCTACAAATTGCCTTATATAAACCAACAAGTAACCTAAATGGACTTGCATACTGCAAATGATACTTAAATTGTTCTGATGATATAAAGTCCGATATATCGCACTTCCAAGGTCCAACAGCACAATAAGATACATCAAATAATTCAGAATTCAAATTTTTTCCAATAGTAACAGAGACACGTTCTGCACCGCCGACACAGGATTGTACAAATATAAGGACTTTCTTTTTCATAAAAATAAAGTTTTTTAAGTTATCTAAGCATTCTTTTCAACAACCATATCGTAAAAAAATTACAAAATTAGAAATAAGTAAATCCCTTAGATTAATTTCACCGTCCCTGATATTTAATGATTTCAGGATCAACAATAATTCCATTTTCAAAAATTTTCGAGTCCGCTAAAACCTTTCCGATGTTTTCACTCAACAATTCCTCAACATATGGATAAATAATCTTAGAATTGTTATAAGAAAATGTTTTATAAAACAGTGATGGAGTATGATCTACAGCATAATGAATTATCCCATCTACAACATATGTTGGTTGTTCAATTGATGTCGGGATACAAGATTCAATACCACCATGTCTATCACAACTAACATCAATTATCAAAGCCCCACGTTTCATGCGCTTTAGATCTTTTTTTGAAATGATATGGTCTCTTCGATTAACATCCCAAAGAACACAATTAACAATTACGTCATAACGGCCTATTTCATCACGCAACAATTGTTCTGTTTTACGCCCATACTGCATCACACAAGCACCAAGCATATTCAATACACGAACGGCACCTCTTGCAGTATTACCATTACCGATTACAGCAACGTTCAAACCAAACGGCAACCGTCCATAACATTGAAACGCATGAATAACGGCAGCTTCACCAGCAAGTTCATTATTAAACCAGAATGTATGACGTCCATTTTCAAACATACGTTCCCACGCATACGCAGTCAATCCAGATGCAATAATTTTATCTGTAATATCACGATTTTGAGTGGCATGAATCCAGCCAAATATAATTTGTCCCTTATTTAATTTATTTAGATAATCAGCATCACCAATTTTGGGATCACAAATAATATCGGCCTTTAAAACATCATCATGAGACACGACCTGACAACCAATAGATTTAAATTCAGAATCAGCAAAGCCAAGAATTTCACCAAACCCTGATTCAATATAGATTCGTTCTGGGCAAGAAATTTTTTTTAAATCTTCAGGAACAATGGCCCGACGATTTTCGTTTTCTTTATGACTAATCGGGAATCCAACTGTCTTCATATTCTATCTCCTTATAATTTTATTTAAATCAATCAATTGACCAAAGTAATCATCTGTTTCAGGCAAAAGATTTGCATCAAATCCACTACACGGATAAAAAGTCATCTCACCAAAATATACACGCCCCTTGACAGCATATAAATCAACACGTACAAAAGGAAAACCTATGGAGAGTTTTGAAGCGATATCAAACATTTCATCCATACAAGGGGGTTTGGGAATAGAGAATCCTTCTGGGGCATTTTTTCCACGAATATTCAATCTCTTTAAATTCCAATTTTTATCAAAGAAATAAAATTTCGTATCATTCATATGACGATCAAGACAAACCATAACACAATCTACGTAACCATCAAAACAAGAAAACTTGTAATCTATCAGCGCTCCACTTTCATCCTCCATATATTTTTCAGCAATAATGCGAGGCTTAATAGACTTATAAGGCCATTCCCTAAATTTTCTATAAATATTTCCCTTCAAGCCTTTATTTAAACGACTAAGAGCAACACCTTTATTAAAAGAGGCCTTATTCTTACAAACAACAACATCACATCCACCACCCCCATTTGTCGTTTTTAAAACAAACTGATTCGGAAGTCTTTCAAAATCAATTTCATCAACGGAATTCCAAGTTCCTAATGTCGGAATAACATATTCTTCACCAATAACATCAGCAACATATTCTTTAGCGGTATATTTATCAACTATTGCAGGATACAAAGAATTTCGATTATACAATTTTAGCCATTGTAATTTTTCATTAAAAGTCTTAGGATTATTGAGATTCAATTTACGTTTCATGATAAAACGAAACATCAATTGCAAATACAACTTATCTGGAAAAATAAAATTGAATTTTTGCAATAAACAAACAATCATACCATATTGATTATGTTTGCAGTTCCTAATAATTTTCAATAATTTGTTCATCTATCTTCCTAATTAAAATATAAACACACACAATAATGAGTGACTGTCCCAATCATTAAAAAACAATCCTTCGAAATGAGTCTTCCCAATAAATATTTCTAACATCAATCATATTTTTTTCAAAAAATCTAATTTCAATCAAAATTTTTTCAATTTTGTGATAATTTTAGGATAAAATTCCATTTGATACTTTCGTCCAACAAAACCAGGAACAGCAAAAAAAACACCCATAAACATGATTATCATCACACAACAATTAATAATATTGCCTATAATACTTGATGGAATGAACTCATAACATAGAATCATAACAGGAAGAAACAGCACTCCTGCACGCCACGATGACATCATGCATCTCAAAGTTTCAATAAAGGATACTCCAACTTTATCACTGATATAAGTTATTTTTATCAACATCGTCAAAAGTCCAGCAACGACACCTCCGATTGAAAAACCAATCAACCCCCAATGAGAACCAACCACTAAGCACAATAATTTCAAAGCAAACCCGATAATTCGGAAAAAAAATTGAGCCTTTGTCAACGCCAAACTTCTTAAATAACAATCAGTCAACCGTATATCAATATTAAAAACAAGTGTCAAAGATAAAATCATAAAAATATATTTCAGCTCTAGCCATTGTTCCCCAAAAAAAATCCGAATAATCAAATCAGCATTGAAAACAAAGCCTATCGACAACAGCATTGCAAAAATATTCAAACAGTAAATAGACGTTTTATAAGCCTTCCTTATAGCTAATTTATCATCTTGAACTTCCGACAAAACAGGAAAAAGAGCCGAATCAAAAATACCATTCAACTGTGAAGACACTTGACTAATAAAGCCCTTCGGTCTGTTGTACGCCCCTAACATTGAAACAGACATCAATCTAGGCATTATTAAGGAATCTACATTATGTGAAAAATTACGGAATAACGCGCTAGCCATAAGCCAACCACTAAAACCAAAAATTTTCTTTAAAACAACCGAATCCCAATCAAATTCAAATTTTGTTTTAGCAAAAAATAAAGAAAGGAAATACATCAGAATTGAATTGACAATATTTTTTCCAATAATCGCATAAAAACCAAATCCCTCTAAAGCTAGAAATATGGCGAAAACCGAAGAAACAATCAACGCAATCAAACTGGACAATCCCATTCGAAAAAACATTCTATTCCTGTGTAAAATACTCCTTGGAACCGAGGTAACGCAACCTAATAACAATGTACATGAAAGGATTATAAGAGGATTACGGATGGAGGAATCAACAACAAGAGTCGAAATTGGAGTTGATAACACACACAAAAGCAACATCAGAACCAAGCCTATACAAAAACTCAATGAAAAAGCGTTATCAAGATATTTCTTGTTAATCTCTTTATGCTGTACAACTGCGGCACCAATACCAGTATCAGCAAGCGAAGCAAAAACAGACATTATCGCAGTTATTGCCGCAAAATATCCGAAATCTTCTTTACTCAACAATCGAGACATTATTGAGAAGAAAAATAGTTCAGTTAAACCAATAGTGAATGTCACCACCGTTTGGGACGAAACCCCTTTCATCACTTTATGTGCAGCGGATTGAGTCATGCTATTTCCTTGATTTCTTCCCAATCAACAGGGGAAAATATCGATTTAGAAGCATCGAAACAAGACAACAGACAACGCAAGCAAACAAAGTCTTCACCAAAGCCATGCTATATGGATTTCCGTCAATACCAAGTTTCTTAAAAACAACAGACAACACAGCAATAGCATAGCCATGCCAAATATATATAACAAGTGTATGTTGACCCATTTTAGAAATATAACTGGAATTCCTTTTTATTCTTGATGCAATAACAAACAAAAGAAATGTTCCTAAATAAATAAGAACAAAGCATAATAAGAAATTGTAATAAGAATTCAAATGTACATCAATATGCCGCCCAGGGAAAATTAATTCGCTCAACAAGCACAACAAAATATACATCAAGCAACCGACAATAATATGATTAGTTTTTATTTTTGCAAAAAAAAGCGATTGTTTTTTAAACAAGAATCCAATCAAATAAAATACTTGGACAACAAGCGCATTATTAAACATGGCATAATTGTCCAAATTTAAACGAACCAACATCAATCCCACAACAGAGCACAAAGCCATTGCAACAACAAGAGAAATTGTTTTTTTTAAAGTTTTTCTTAATAAAAAATGGATAATTTGGGCGATGATAAAACATGGCATAAACCAAATCACATCTCCATTAAGCATCGCAATAAAATAATCTAAAAAATAAGCCCCTCCCCTTGAGGGAATCTTCAAAATAGTTGGAAACAAAGCTAAAAAAAACCAAGGTATAACAAGTCTAAAAAAAAGTCCTTTAAAGAAATTCGAACCATCATATATTTCCTTAAACAAATAACCTGAAATAGCAAAAAACAACGGCATCTTTACAGGGCTAGTAAACAAGAAATAGTAATGACAACCCTGAATGCAATGCCCCAAGACAACTAAGATAATTGCTACCGCACGAAGCGAATCAATCCAATCCAATCTTCTTGCATCAAACATAACTATCTCCAATAATAGTCTCCCCCATGATACGGGACACGCTGATCTTCTGGAGGCAATTGCATATAATCACCATATCGGGTTCTTAAAAATTCATCCCAACCGATAGGGGCTTTAAATATTCTACCTTCAAACTCGACATCAACAGACGAATCAAAAATATTTTTATTGTAGACTCTATATTCATCAATAACCATAACTTTTGAAGAAGAACCAACTTCAAATGATTTAATATGATTAACACATAATTTTGTCAAATATTTTATAAAAGGAATATTTGTTATAGGAAGCATTTTCAACAGTTTATTTCTAACTCTAATCCAAAAACGACGTATTTTCAACAAAAAATCATATTTTTTAAAGAACAAATAAATTTGTCTAGGCGACTCAGGAAGACCATCAATTGGATAAAGATCAACATTAACACCATAATATTTCGCTTTCTTTCCTTTTTTATTAAATGTTCCCCTATATGTAATTCTTGGGAAAGGATATTCGTAGCCAAATTCTGTATCTATATCGGAATACTTAAGTTTTTCAGACTTAAAGGATTGTTTAAAAATTTCAAGATCTTTTCGAGGCATCATTATATCGGTATCATCATCCCAAGGAATGCAGCCTTTATGACGAATCGCCCCAAGGAGAGTTCCAAAAGCAAGGAAATATGTCAAGCTGTTTTTTCGGCAAAATTCATCCACTTCAGTAATAATATCTAAACGAATTTTCCTTGATTCTTCTTTAGTAACCATTCTATTCATTTGCATATTTCTCAATATATAATTGATTTAACAATTTATGCTGTCCAGTTCAAGGCTGCACATCCAAAATATACATCCACGAGCATTCCATTGTCAAGAAACAAGTACGACCCCACATCATTACACCAATCAAAGATTATAATCTGTTAAACGAAGCTATACCTAATCCAAAATCAATCATGTTCATACACCGAACCTTTTCCACAAGCATCTATTTACCTATGACAATGTGGCGGGGAACGCCTTCACAGCAAATTTGATCAAAATGATATCCTGTTAACGAAACGAAAGGGCTACCAGCAGCAATAAGCAATCCATATATTAGGACAGGAATCTCTTGACTAAAAGATGACGAATAGACACATGTAAATATTTGCATCATAAATGTTGACGAGAGTAATATAAGAACAGGTCGGTTATATCCTCTTTTTAATATGTTTATCGCAATACAGTATAAAAAGGACACAAATAGAATCGCAGCTATTATCCCACCCTCACACAGATGTACCATATACTCGACATGCATCGGATAGATTCCTCCAGCCCTATTTGAATAATTTTTGAAGCCAATACCAGTAATTGGATTCTCAAGAAAAAGCTCAAAGCCCTTAACATAATATATTAGTCGTTCTCCTGCAATCTTATCAAAAGCAGTCCCTGTAGTCAGCCCTTTCCATTCATAATAGTCAAGACTTTTCTTTTCTTGAAATCGAGTCCCAATCTGTGAATTATCTAGCATAAAAGAAATTCCAAAAAAAATTACAAATGATAAAAAAAGCACTCGGCCAATCGTTCTTATGTCTAACCTTCCTTTCACTTTGACACCTATATAAAAACCAACTAATTGAATACAACTCATCCCAAAAGCATTTCTTGTCTGACTAAGAAAAATTATTATAAAGGACGGAATTGAAAAAAGCAGCAGTTCGCTCCATTTTCTATTCATTATCGCTACATAATAAGTCAAACAAACAATTAACATTGCAGAATACTTTCCAAAGGTAACAGCAACAACTGTTTTCCCAGATAACCGACCTTTACCACTATATCCAAAACCCGAAACAAAGCAGGCCATTATTAACCATATAAAAATTGATATTGCCAAATATTTCGAAGTGTTTTTTAAATCTACACAAAAAAGATACGAATAAATACATACAGCACAATACATTTTTACAGAATGGTAATAATCAATCGGCCGCATCGCCGGCACTTGTTTCAAATAGCTATTTATACAATGGTATAATATTAGACCTCCCCACAAAAGCAAAGGCCCGCATTTAACAAAGCCTCTAAAAGAAGCATACCTACACAAGAACAAATATATGCATAAATAACATGTCGAAGCAACAGAGGGACCAAAGGGAATATCAACAACCTTCATCATTATATGGGGCAAAACTAAAATGGGAACAATCCATTTGATATCATTTTTTACAACACGGTCGTCAAAAAGATAAATCATAATTAATATTATTCAGTTTTGCAATCAATTATGGAAAAAGACTTTCGTTAATCATTTACCGCCATACACAAATTTTTCTTTGCCATGCATTTTCATCCATTCCCCGACAAACTTAATCGGGAAAATAAATAAGGCATGCAGATAACGTTTACGGGTATGTTTTTCTTTGAGGAACCTATACATGAAGCGTATATTGAGTTTATCAAAAAACCTGGGATAGTAATTCAAGCTAGCTTTTGAAGCTTGCGAAACGAATCCGCCACAGGTAAAACCGATTCCTTTAAATCCAGCCGATTTGAGGCAAACAAGGAACTTTTCCTGTAAAAATATGCCCATCCCACATATCACGTAATCAGGATTCAAACTTACAATCTTCTTTATTTCATCATCACGTTCCTGATCATTCCGAAAAAAACCATTTCGCGCCCCTGCAAGATTCAACTTAGGATACACTTTCCCAAGGATCCTCATAGCTCGGTCAAGTTCTTCTTGCTTACTCGCAACAAAATAAATGCTCTTGTTATGGAGTTCCGAATAACGAAAAAATTCTGAAGCAAGAGAAGTCATGTCAAAGCTGCAGCGATCCACACGTTTATGATAGAACAAGCAAATCGATCGAGCAAGAATTTTTCCATCAGAGAAAATCCCGTCAAATTTTTCAAAAAGTTCTTTGTTCTTTAAAGCCTCAAGATAAGAGACGGGATTCAAAAAAGTATAGATTTTCCCCTGACTTTCAAGTAAATCCGCATAACACGGATTCGTCTCAATGATTTTATTTATTAACGCTGGAGCCCGCATCATCCCATTCACCATCTTTAATAATGGATTTTTCCTTCGGCTACCTTGCGCAGATGCTGACCATAAGGCGACTTTCCATATTTAGCAGCGGATTCCAAAAGTTTTTCCTTGCTAATCCAACCGTTCTTGTAGGCGATTTCTTCGATTGCGGAAATTTGGATGCCTTGGCGGTTTTCGACCATTTTCACGAACTCGCCCGCTTCGATAAGGCTATCCATCGTGCCGGTATCGAGCCACGCAAAACCGCGACCGAGGAGTTTCACGTCAAGTTCGCCCATATCGAGGTAGGTCTTGTTGAGGTCGGTAATTTCAAGTTCGCCGCGGGCGCTAGGCTTTTGCACCTTGGCAAAACCACTCACGCGGTTATCATAGAAGTAAAGTCCTGTAATGGCGTAATTGCTCTTGGGTTCCTTCGGTTTTTCTTCGACAGAAATGACCTTGCCATTTTCGTCAAATTCCACGACACCAAAGCGTTCCGGATCTTCGACGTAATAGCCGAACACGCTCGCGCGGCCATTTTCTTCGGCATTTTTGACGGCAGCCTTCAATAGCGGGCTAAATCCGTTTCCGTAGAAGATATTGTCGCCAAGCACCATCGCACAGCAATCGTTCCCAATGAACTCTTCACCCAGAATAAAGGCCTGGGCTAGTCCGTCCGGGCTCGGCTGAACCTTGTAACTCAAGTTCAGGCCCATAGCGGAACCGTCACCGAGCAGGCGTTCAAAGTTCGGCAAATCTGTCGGGGTCGAGATGATAAGTATATCACGAATACCCGCCAACATGAGTGTCGAAAGCGGATAATAAATCATCGGCTTGTCATAGACCGGCAAAAGTTGCTTCGATGTGACCATCGTGAGCGGATACAAACGTGTGCCGGAGCCACCAGCAAGTACGATTCCTTTCATAAAATCTCCTTGTTCGCAAAAATAGAAAACTTATTACGTTTTATTTTCAAAAAAGTTATCTTTGAGTCACTATGGCAGAGCAAAGCAAGCGGATTCTCAAAGATTTTTTGAATGAACTGGTAGAAAATGCACGCGGAAACCGTGCAGATATTTCAGCTGAAGACGTTTTAGAACAATTTATGGCATGGGCGGAAGCCCGCGGGACAACGTTGTACCCAGCACAGGAAGAAGCGATTCTTGAACTTTTGGACGGGAAAAACGTCATTCTCAATACGCCGACCGGGAGTGGAAAATCCATGGTCGCGTTGGCGCTTCATTTCGATAGTCTTGTTCATAACCGCCGTAGCGTTTACACTTGCCCTATCAAGGCGCTTGTGAACGAAAAATGGATGGCACTTTGCAAGGAATTCGGAGCCGAAAACGTAGGGCTTTCGACGGGCGACGCAACCGTCAACCGCGACGCGCCCATTATCTGCTGCACTGCAGAAATCCTTTCGAACATGGCACTTTGCGAAGGCGAAACTCTTTCCATCACAGACATTGTGATGGACGAATTCCATTATTACTCTGACCGCGAACGCGGTGTCGCCTGGCAGGTTCCACTTTTAACGCTTCCGCAGTCGCGATTCCTCTTGATGAGTGCAACCGTTGGCGCTACGGAATTTTTCGAACGTGACATGACGAAGCACACGGGCCGCGAATCCGTAACCGTCCGCTCGACGCAACGTCCGGTACCGCTCGACTTCAGCTACAGCACAACAGAAATTTCAACAGAAGTGCAAAAGCTCGTGAACGAAGGCAAGGCTCCAGTTTACGTTGTCCACTTTACGCAAGCCGCAGCGGCTTCGAACGCGCAAAACTTCATGAGTCTTGACTTGTGCACAAAAGAGGAAAAAGCCAAGATTAACGAAGCGATTAAGGAAGTCAGATTTGCAAGCCCATACGGCCCGGATGTCAAACGCTGGCTCAAGCAAGGCATTGGGTTGCACCACGCAGGGCTTTTGCCGAAATACCGTATTCTCTGCGAAAAGCTCGCCCAACAAGGACTCTTGAAAGTCATCTGCGGAACGGACACGCTCGGCGTTGGCGTGAACGTTCCTATCCGCACAGTACTGTTTACGCAACTCTGCAAGTACAGCGGCGACAAGACCGCGATTTTGACCGCCCGCGATTTCCACCAAATTGCTGGCCGCGCCGGACGAAAAGGTTTCGACAATGTCGGTTACGTTGTCGCACAAGCGCCGGAACACGTCATCGAGAACTTGAAACTTGAAGCCAAGTCACGCACGACAGGAAAGAAATTTCAAAAACGCAAACCACCGGAGCATGGTTACATTCCTTTCGACGAAAATACGTTCAAGCGTTTGATTGACTCCGCACCGGAACCGCTCACATCGAGTTTCCAAGTGAACCACGGGATGCTTTTGAACATCTTGAGCCGCCCGACAGACGGTTGCCGAGCCATGCGCACGCTCCTCAAGGATTGCCACGAAAGCGCCGCCAGCAAAAAACAATTGCAGCACCGTGCATTCTTGTTGTTCCGAAGCCTTGTCGAAAAAAAGATTATCGAATTCGTTCCAGCTGTTGCCGAGGGCTACAGCCACTTGCGCGTAAACATGGATTTGCAAGACGATTTTTCGATGAACCAACCGCTTTCGCTATACCTGCTCGACACGCTCCCGAAGCTCGACAAGGATTCACCGGAATACGCACTCGATGTAATTACCTTGTGTGAAAGCATCCTCGAAAATCCCGAAGCGATTTTGCGAATCCAGTTGAGCAAAGCTCGTGACGCCCGCATGAACGAGCTCAAGGCTCAAGGCATGGAATACAACCAGCGCCTTGAGGAACTTGAAAAAGTCGAATACCCGAAGCCACTCCGAGACTTTATTTACGACACATTCAATGCGTTTGCCGATGTCCACCCGTGGGTCGATGAAAACATCGAACCTAAGTCCATCGTACGCGAGATGTTCGAAAATTTCAGCACGTTCAGTGGATACGTAAAGCAATACAATTTGCAACGCATGGAAGCGATTCTGCTCCGCCACTTGAACGGAGTCTATAAAGTTCTTTCGCAAACAGTCCCCGACGGTTACAAAAACGAAGAACTCTTGGAAATGCAGGATTACCTCGGCGATATGATCCGTCGCGTCGATTCCAGCCTCTTGGAAGAATGGGAAAAGATGGCGCACCCGGAAGATTACCAGAAGCGCCTAGAAGCGGGTACCGCCGAAGACGAGGCCGAAAAAGCGTTTGGCGCAGACAAGGCCGCTGCCGACATTACCTACGACAAGAAGCGGTTCCTCAATATGGTGCGTCAACGTATTTTCCAGATTATGATGAGTTTGCAAAAGCAAGATTTCTCAGACGTTCTAGACAGTCTCGCAGACGATCTCGCCGAAGGCGAACTCTTGGCGGATGCCGAAGGCACACCGTGGACAGAAAAGCGATTGCTAGAAATAATGGCAGCCTACACCGCCGAGCATCACAAGTTCCGTATGGACATGGAAGGTCGTACCCTCGCCCACACCATCGTCACTTACGAAGGCAACATCATGCACATCCAGCAAATGTTGCAGGACGAAGAAGATTTCAACGACTGGAGCATTGATTTTACGGTCAATCTCGACGAAAGCCGAGAAGCCGGAATGCCATTAATAAAATTATCACGCATCGGCGAAGTTTAGAGTATATTAAAAAGAGGGTGTTGATATGAAACATTCTCTTTTTAAGTCCGTCTTCGCATGCGCATTTTTTGCCATCGGGAGCGCACCCTTTGTTTGTTCCGTCCAAGCCAACGAGACAAAAGGCATTTCGTATTTGTTAACTGTTGACGGAGCCTACTACCCTAAAAGCGATTACAGAAAAGGCGGTGATCATTTTGCCAAGGTAACGGGTCCATTCGACGGGATACTAGCCAGAGCAACTTGGAAAACGACCTACACAATACCAACTCCACTTGGTCAAAGCCAACTTCTCTCTGGAGCAAATTTAAAGTTCAACGGCAACATGGAAATTACACCTCTTTCCATCCGCCCTATCGCAAGCATTGCTTTTTCTCCGCTACCATTCCTCATTTTTGATGCAGGTTCAAGCATAGGCACAGGCTGGAATTTACTTGGTTTCGAAGGTTTCTGCGAATACAAGAACGATTCCTACAAAGACATAACTCCATTTACCCGATACTATCACGACCATTGGATTGGAGCGACATTCCAATTTGACACGGGAGCAATTTTCGAGGGAGACTGGACACACGTTATTTTACTTGCAAATTACCAAATGATTTACAGGGATGTTATCGGCATCGACAATGGAAAACTATGGGCATGGCAAACTACAGAAGGTTACGTAAACGGACTCAGTTATGAATTCATCGCACTGTTTGGCTACCAGATGCCAAAATTTGTGGATTTGATTGGCGTAATGGCCGACATGTACGGATATTATCGCAATGAGGATTATGGCGACTACGCACAAACTTATGGGAAATTCATGGTTGTCAAAATTGACTTGCTTGCAAGGCTCGCTTTAAACAAAACAAATACACTTACAGTTGTTACAAGAATGACAAGCCGCAGAAGTTTTGCCACAGATCACAAAAAAGGTGAGGAAGAGCCTCACCTTGCACAAACAGGACGCGAATGGTTCTTTGATTGCATCGCATTCAGCTGGGAACGAAAGTTTTAAACTTATTCTAATCTCCAAATTTCAAATTAACAACAAAATGTCGTTCTCTTTTTTCCTCAGACGGCAATTGCATGTAATCACCACCAAATATTTTTTCTAAATATTTAGTACAATTTACGGATACAAAAAAGTCAGTACTTTCAAATTGGGCTAGTTGCATTGGCATATACCAAGATCGTTGTAACATTTCTCCCATATAATTTTTCCGTCCTGTAGGCACCGTAATACAAGAGGTTTCCTCATGGTGCCGCGAAACAAATCGGTCATACAGAGCGCAAAAATTTTCGTGAGATATAAACGAAAAGATGAAGCCTAAAAAGCGTCTCATATTATAATATATTTTTGCTTTGAGTGTTACTCCATAGAACTTTACCATAAGTTCATTAGGATACTTATAATAAACCATCGAGGTTGCCACGCCTTTCAAAAAATCGGATACAATAGAATCAAATTTTCTGACAACTTTATTATCCGAAACATTATCGTAAAAAAAGATATCTACAAAAATACCCTTCTCATAAGGAGCATTAATATCGTTAATTTCTTCAAGGATCGTCCCTTTCTTATAAACTTTTGCCCATGTCGTCTTGCAATCTTTATTTCCATATCGAGGAGCTTCCATTACATAATTCTCACCCAATTCCTTATCGAAACATAACTTGAATTTTTCCCAATCGTCTCGATGCATCGTTATATCAATATCATCATCCCAAGGAATAAAACCTTTATGGCGAACAGAACCCAAACAAGAGCCCCCATATAAGGAATACCGTATATTATTTCTCACACAAACATCATGAACATCCTGCATCATCAAAAGAAGAGTTTTCTGCAATTTCGCTCTATTTTCACTAGAAACTTCTTCCAAGAGGTTATTCTCTTGAGCCAACTCGTTCATAACCGATTTTGCACTTATCGCCATATCTATCTCTATAGTTTTTCAATTTTTTTCTCTATTATTAACTCCTCTTAATAATGTAGAAATTTTTCATAAATGCTTCTCCATTAAATTTTAAACTTCTCCACCGAACACAAAACCCGCTTCTTCAACTGCAGTTTTTAAAGCGGACTCGTCGATATCATCATCGTCGTGCCATTCCACATGCAGAGATTTGCTTGAGACATCGGCTTCGGCAAACACCACGCCATCTAACGGGCGCACCGCTTTTTCAACACACGCCTTGCAGTGACTGCAATTCATGCCGTTCACGCGATATGTTTTAGACACAGGTCCAGAATGCTCATGATGGCTATGTTCGTGACCATCCTCGCATTCGCAATGATCGTGGTCATGTTCACAAGAGTCCGCGCATTTGCAAGATTCGCCACAGCCACAACCGCAATGACCGTCGCAGCCCTTATGCGCAAATTTTGCATAAATCATGAATGCGGCCAAGAGTCCTGCACAAATGTAATCGAATACGCCTAACGCTTCGTGACCGTGGCACTCCGCAGAACCTTGCGGGAGCATCGCCGAAAGGAACGTGTCCATAAAGAACGTATCGACAATAAAGCCAAAGAACATCGCCCCAAACGCAATCGAGAACAAGTACGCTACAAGAGTGCGCTTGCCAAAAGCTTTACCGACCACAAGCATCGAAGCGATACTCGTCGCAGGCCCGGCCATCAAAAGTACAAGGGCGGCCCCCGGCGTTATTCCCTTTGCAACAAGAGCAAGAGCAAGCGGAATGGAACCCGTTGCACACGTGTACATCGGCATCGCCAAAAGCAGCACGCAAACCATGCAAAGAATCGGCTTTTCACGCAACGCAAGGAACAGTTCATTTGGAACAAAGGCAGATATCAAAGCACCCAGCACGAGGCCAATCATCAGCCACTTGCTCACATCGCCCACCATATTGACCAAGCCATAGCGGAATGTTTCTTTGACTTTTTCCACAAAGGTCGCATCATGAGTATCGTGGTTGCCACAGCAACAACAACCATGTTCGTGATCGCCACATTCGCAATGGTCATCGTCGCAATCGTCGTGGTCACAGCATTCGCAGTATTCATGTTCGTGGTGATGATGTTCATGATCGTGATGTCCGTGTTTCACAGCCGAATCGCCGTACCTTTCGGAAACAGCATTTTCAACAACCTCCCCACGAGTCGCGAAATTCGTCAGCACACCACCAAAAAGAGCCGTCACAAACGCCGCTACCGGTCGCAAAATCGCAAACGGGAGTCCAAGCAATGAATATGTTGCCAAGATAGAATCCACACCCGTCGCTGGCGTCGAAATCAAAAAGCTCACGCTAGCGCCCTTACTCGCGCCTTCTTTACGAATGGCAATCGATGTCGGAATCACGCCGCAACTGCAAATCGGCAGCGGAACGCCAAACAACGCGGCCCACAGCACCGATGCAAAATTCGACTTTGCAATCTTGGGCACGTACAAATGATTCGGCACCCACACATGTAAAATTCCCGCCAGCAAAAAACCGAGTAAAAGGAACGGAGCCATCTCCGAAAACAGAGTGATAAATTCCCTAATAAATTCAAAAACGAAGTTCATCGTTAACCCTTCTTCTTATGCAAAATGTGTGCGAGACCTGTATTGAAGATTTCGCCAATATGTTCATCATCGAGCGCATAATAAATCTTGCGACCATCACGAGTCGGCTTCACAAGATTCGCGGTGCGCAAAATACGCAGTTGGTGGCTCACTACGGACTGTTCCAGATTCAACTTTTCAGCAATGGCACTCACGGACATTTCGCCAGAAAGCAGCAAATGAATCACGCGAATGCGAGTCGTATCGCCAAAGAACTTGAAGAACTCCGAAAGTTCGAAAAGCGTATCCAGCGAAATGTTTTGCGGTTCTTTTTTCATAAAAACTTCCAGTTCAATAGTTTAAATACATGAACAACAATTCATATATACATATTTTCAAATATCTTGTCAAGTGCTAACGAAATGATTTTTCGACTATTCCACGGCCACACCCAAACAAAAAAAATCCATATTTACGACTCGTATAATGCCACAAATTGCAGTATTTTCCATTATAAAAAGCAATTTTTCCATCATATAAAGGCGCACCCGCCCCTCCTTTATTATATTTTCATTACAATTAAGGGATTCCGCAAAAGAATCACATAAAAAAGGAGTTTTTATGAAGAAATTTGCAGCCGGTCTCTTGACCGCATTCTGCGCCACCGCGTTTTCCTTTGCTCAAACCGCAGATCAAATCGCACAAGACAATTGGGTTGACGCCCAACCCGCAGCCCAAGCAGACGGATCTTTCAACACACAAACTCCTATCGAGACGCAATCGGTACAGACAACTTCTACTACAGAAGCAACAGTAGCCGCACCGGCAACCACACAAACTGTCCCAACGCAAGCGGCAACAACACAAGCAACGGCAGCACCACAAGATCAAAGCAACGACCCCATGCCTATTGATGAACAAGCCGCTCCAGCACCGAAAAGAGCCCCCATCGGCATCGGCGCACGCGCAGCATTCATTTACGGAAACATGTGGGGATTCAAAGATCTTAAAGCCGACGGTCTTGAACCGCCCACAGGCATTGGTGGTGAATTCGGCATCACGGCACGTTTTTCCATGGCTGCCGGGCTTGACTTTTCTCCAGAAATTTCATTTCGCATATTCGACGTAAGCCATGACGAAGACGAAATCGAAAGATGCTACAATCAAATGTTCCTCGATTTCTCATTTTACCTTCGCGCTGTTTTCGGTGGAGGATTTTTCCTTGAATTCGCTCCGCAAATTTCCCTCAATACAAGTGCCGAATATACTTATGACGGAACTAAAAACGACTTTGAAAGAATTGAACAAGCAACAGCTGAATTCGGACTCAACGTCGGTGTAGGCTACTTTGTTATAGATAATTTAAGCCTCAACTTCCGTTGGTACATGGGACTTACCGAAGTATTCCCCGACGTGAAGTATGAAGGCGACATGAACTCCATCAAGGAAGAAAAGAGCAAGAACAATGTCAGCTGGGCAACTATCAACCTAAAGGGCGCCCACACGATGATGTTCAAGTTCGGCGTCACCTACTGGTTCATTTAAGTTAGGTAAAATGAGCTCGCTCAAATCCTTAAATTTGCAACCAGTCATTTCGACCGAGAGCATGCGCAACATAGATGATGCGTCAAAGGATTTTTATGCAAAACAAATTACGAGCGAGCCTTCAAAAAAAGATGTTATCCAAAGCGGATACACATTAATGTTAGAGGCGGGGCTCTCGCTTTTCAATTTCGTAAAAACAAAAGCACTTGAGCCCATCGCCATTTTTGTAGGCGGCGGAAATAACGGCGGAGACGGACTTGTCCTTGCAAAGCTTTGCATTCAGGCCGGGATTAAAAGCACAGTTTTCAGCCTCGCTGCAACAGACAAATTCAAAAATGAAGCAAAATTAGCACTGGAAGATTTTTTTAAAGCCGGTGGAACAATCAAACAAGGCGCGTTTGACAATCTGGACAACTTTAAGCTCGTGGTCGATTGCATGCTCGGCAACGGTGCCAAAGGTGAACTACGCCCTGAATTTGCAACGGCAGTACAAGCAATAAACTCAAGTGGACTCCCCGTAACTGCAGCAGACGCGCCTACCGGCTACGATTCCGCCGCGCACTTCAGCAACGATATTTGCATTCACGCCGAAGAAACAATGTTGTTCGGATTTCCGCGACTGGACGCTTACGCAAAGGAAGGCGGTTCGACTTTCGGGAAAACTGTCATTGCGCAGCTGAACTACCCCACCGAAATTGTCCAGAAATTTGACGAAAAGAATTACCTCGTTACAGAAGACGCCATTCCCCAACTTTTACCTAAGCGCGACGAATGGGGAGACAAGCGCAATCAAGGCAGCGCATTCATTATCGCAGGTTCCAAGGATATGCCGGGGGCGGCAGCACTTTGTACGGAAGCAGCACTTCGCAGTGGCGCCGGACTTGTCACACTCGCCACGACTGAAGCGATTACGCCAATTATCCAAGCGAAACTTTCGGAACCTGTTTTTTGCAGCCTAAGCGATTTCGGCAAAGACACAGTGCACCGCGGAACACTACGGCAAGAAAACATTTCAACATTATTAGACCGCGCAAAACACGCAAGTGCCATTGCCATCGGACCAGGTCTTTCAACAAACTTCGGCACGGTCCGAGCCGTTCTCGAATTACTTCCGCAGTTCAAGGTTCCAACAGTCATCGACGCCGATGCTTTAAACGCAATTGCAATGTTGGATGACGCAGAACCCAGATGCGGTATGGTTTTTCATGACGAGAAGTCGACAATTCAGGCAGTCACCGAATACCTGCATAATTTGCAAACACCCGCTATTTTGACTCCACACGTGCGAGAATTTGCAAGACTCTTCGGTGAACTTTCCAAAAGTAGTTTTGATATTCCCAAGTGTTTAAGAAAAATCGCTACAAGTACAAACAAAGTTATTTTGTTAAAAGGCGCACCGACCTATATAGCATCGCCTGACGGTAACGTTTATATCATTCCTGTTGCGAATTCCGGCATGGCAAAAGGCGGCAGCGGAGACGTTCTTACCGGCATTATCGCAGCCTTGCTTTCGCAGGGACTCGCCGCAACAGAAGCCGCCGTTCTCGGCGCACTTTTGCACCAGAAAGCAGGACGCATCACGCGCGAAGAACTTGGCGCATTCAGCATGCTCCCAAGCGACATCATCAAGAACTTGCACAAAGCGTTTTAATTTCTTTTTCCTCGCCTCGGCTCTTTTTTGCAAATTGCTACATTCCCTAGCATGGCAGAAAAGACTTTACTATTACTTGATTCGTTCGCACTTGCGTTCCGCATGTTCTACGCTTACAGCCAGAACCCGCTCGTCAACAGCAAGGGCGAAGAAGTTTCCATGATGCACGGCTACTGGGGCGCAGTTCTCCGCATTTTAGCAAAGCACAAGCCCACGCATTTCGCGATAGCACGCGATGTCGCGCACACCAAGACTTTCCGCCACGAACTTTACCCGGACTACAAGGCCAATCGCGGCCCGATGCCCGAAGAAATGGCGGCACAAATGCCGCTCCTTTGTGAATCCTTGGAAGCAAGCGGCATTCCACTTTTGTCGGAACCCGGCTACGAAGCCGACGACGTGATGGCAAGCGCCGCCGAAGCCGCTGTCAACGCAGGTTTCGACCATGTCGTGATTATCAGCAAAGACAAGGACATGTCGCAAATAGTGACCGACAAGATTCACCTTTTCCATTTGGAAAAAGGCGCCGACGGCATTGATTTTGGACCGCAACAAGTCCTCGAAAAATACGGCATTCCGCCTGAAAAAATCCGCGACTACCTCGCACTCATGGGCGACTCGAGCGACAACGTTCCGGGCGTTCCGAAGGTCGGCCCGAAGACGGCCATCCAGCTGTTGACCGAATACGGCGACATGGACAACATTTACGCAAACCTCGACAACATCAAAAAGAAAGGCTTGCACGACAATCTCGCGAACAACAAGGAACAGGCATTCCTCAGCCGCGAACTCGTGACGTTACAGACAAAGCGTGCCTACAGCGGAAACCTTGACGCACTTGAATTCTGCGGCATCCACAGCGATACGCTCGAAAACATTTTCAGGGAACACGAAATCAACAGTCTCATTCGCCTGCTCGAAAACGTTCCGAGCAAGACCGGCTTTGTGCGCGATACCGAAGACACTGCGACGGGGGCCGAGAACAACGGCACTTCCGGCGACTCCAGCAACAGCAATGTCGTAAAAGCAAGCTTCCCGGCCGACCTCCCGCCCACCTACATCTGCGTCGATAACGATGAAGTTTTCGAACAGATGAAAAATGAATTCGACGAAGCTACAGAAATAGGCATCGACACCGAAACCAACGGACTCGATCCGATGCAGTGCAACATCGTCGGGCTTTGCCTTGCTGCAGCCGCAAAAGACGGCAGCGTCCCCAAGGGTTATTACATTCCGCTCGGCCATACCGACGATATCGGCTTCCCGTACCCCGCCGGGAAGGGCGGCAACTTCGACTTCAATGCCACCAAGAAATGGTTTATCGATTTTTGGAACGATTCTTGTGACACTAAACGTTCCCTCGTTTTCCACAACGCCAAATTCGACTTGCACGTTCTCGCCCGCACCTTCGGTCTCACGCAAAAGCAAATCGATTCCGCGAACATCGTCGATACGCTCATCGCAGCATGGATGCTCTCGCCCGGCCAAACCGGGCTCGGCCTCGACAATCAAGTCATGCAACTTTTGCAGCACGAGATGATCCCGATCGAGAACCTTATCGGACGCGGCAAGAACCAGATCACGTTCAACCGCACGCCCATCAAGGACGCGACCGAATACGGCGCCGAAGACGCCGTCTACACGCTCCGCCTCTGGGCTCCGCTCCGCGCCAAACTCCAGAAGTACGACTACGAAAAGTACTTCTTCAGCCAGGAAATGCCGCTCCTCAAGGTTCTTTACCAAATGGAAGGCGTCGGCGCATTCGTCGACACCAAGATTCTAAAGGACCTGCAAGTTGATTTACAGCACCGCATCGAAAAACTCGAAAAAGAAATCTGCGACATGGCCGGTTGCGAATTCAATATCGGCTCTCCCAAGCAGCTCGGCGAAGTGCTCTTCGACACGCTCGGCCTCCCCGAAATCAAAAAGCGTAGCACCGATGCAGCCGTCCTCGAAGAACTCAGCTTCCGTGCCGCCCATCCGATTGTTTTCGCCGTCATCGAGTATCGCGAGCTCAAGAAGATGCAGAGCACTTACGTTTCCGTGCTCCCGACGCTCGTGAATCCGGACACCAAGCGCATCCACACGAGCTTTATCCAGTGGGGCACCGCGACAGGCCGCCTTTCAAGCCGCGACCCGAACTTGCAAAACATCCCCGTCCGCAGCGACCTCGGCAAGCAAATTCGCGCCTCATTCGTGCCGCAGAACCCGAACAACGTGATTCTTGCGGTGGACTACTCGCAAATTGAGCTTCGCATGCTCGCCCACCTGAGCGGCGACGAAGCGCTCATCGAAAGCTACAAGGAAGGCATCGACATCCACGCCCGCACGGCCGCCGCCATCAACCGCGTTAGCCTCGAAGACGTGACCGCCGACATGCGCCGCGACGCGAAGGTCGTGAACTTCGGCGTACTCTACGGCATGACCGCCTTCCGCCTCTCCCGCGACCTGAAAATTCCGATGGCACAAGCCAAGAGCTTTATCGACGGCTACTTCGAAATGTATCAGGGAGTGCAAAAGTTCATCGACGACACCAAGGCCGCCGCCCACCGCGACGGCTATGTGGAAACGCTTTCCGGCCGCCGCCGCTACATCGCAGGCATCGACAGTTCCGACCGCATGGAATCGCAAATGGCCGAACGCATGGCCGTGAACACCCCCGTGCAGGGCAGCGCCGCCGACCTCATCAAAATTGCCATGATCCGCATCCAAAAACGCATCAACGACGAGAATCTCCCGCTCCGCATGATGCTCCAGGTGCACGACGAACTCGTTTTCGAGTGCCCACGTGAGCAAGTCGAAGAACTTTCCGCCATGGTCAAGTCCGAAATGGAAGGCGCCATGGTTCTCAAAGTTCCACTCGTCGCAAGCGTCGGGTTCGGCAAAAACTGGCTTGAGGCGCATTAGAGACCGCGCAGTTCTCAATGTTCTCAAAAAAAGTTCTCATTTAGAGTTGGTTTTTATCACATTCTTTATTACAAACTTGATATTTTTCGTAAAATATCGTTTTCTCTGTTGCGTTTCTAGCAGTATTCATGTATATTATAGAGGAAGTTTGCGGGATACCCTACAAAAGGGACAAAAAAGGGATGTTTGTGGTTTTTGGAGTTCTGTTCTCAAAAAAACTCTACAATCATCAAAAAATTGGTAAAAAACAGGACACCAAACCACAAGTTTTATAAGGAGTCTTAGAATGAGATTTAACACCTTCGGCATAGCCGCCAGCTCGATTCTCTTGGCCGCAGCATCGGCCTTCGCGCTCCCCAAGGCAACCGAAATATTCCCCAAGATGGGCCTCGGCTACAACATCGGCAACACGATGGAAGTGCCGAAGAACCCGACACTATGGGGGAACCCCTTCCCGGACGCAGCTTACGTGAAGGCAATCAAGGACGCCGGTTTCAACACGGTGCGCATCCCTTGTGCCTGGAACAGCCACTCCTCTAACGGCACAATCAACGCCGGCTGGCTAGACTCCGTCAAGACCGTCGTCGATCTAGTCATTAACAACGGCATGTACGCCATTTTGAACAGCCATTGGGACGAAGGCTGGCTCGAAGACCACGTGTTCGACGGTGAAGGCTACGACAAAACCGGTCTCGTGAACAGCTCCGCAGCAGCAGTCGCTGCCAAGCAGGAATCTTACTGGAAGCAAATTGCCACCAAGTTCGCCGCCTACGACGAGCACCTGATTTTCGCATCCGCCAACGAACCGGGCGTGAACGACCCGTGGAACGGCGGTGCCGATAACGGCCAATGGGCATTCGATTCCAAGCGCATGACCGTCCTCAAGCAATATCACGAAGCATGCCTCAAGGCCGTGCGCGCAACAGGCGGCAACAACGCGACCCGCATCGTGGTCGTGCAGTCTCCGCGTACCGAAATCGACAAGGCGCCACTCCTCTCCGAACAGTATCCGACCGACCCGGCTGGCGACGGCTACACCATGGCCGAAGTCCACTTCTACCCCTACCAGTTCTCGCTCATGACTAGCGGCGACGAAGACTGGGGCAAGATGTTCTACTACTGGGAAGATCAGACTCCGGGCAACGACGCCGCACACACCTGCTCCGGCTCCGCACTCGGTTCCAAGAGCTCTATCGACCAGCTGTTCAGCGGGCTCAAAACTCGTTTCTACGACAAAGGCATCCCGGTCGTGATTGGCGAAATGGGCGCCGTCAAACGCCTCGACCTTCTCTCCGGCGACAACCTGAAAGCACACTTGAAGGCACGCGCAGCCTGGTACGGCTACACGGTCGCCGCCGCAAAGAAGAACGGTCTCGTCCCCTGCGTATGGGATACCGGTGACGAAGGCGACGGCAACTTCACAATCATCCGCCGTCAGGTGAACAAGTTCGGCGGCAAAGTCGGCGATATCACCGATGTCGAAACGCTCAACGCCATGCGCGAAGCTTACGGCCAGGCCGCAGTTCCGGGCAATTCCATCGACTCCACCGTCAAGGAAAACACAACTATTCTCGATGGCGACATGGCCCTCCACATCTCTTACAAGACGGTTCAAGCGGACACCAGCGAAGCAGGCACCATGCGTATCGACCTCAGCAAAGACTGGAGCCAGTACGTCGCCATATCCTTCGACTTGCGCGCCGCTGGCGAAACCGCAGGCCCATGCATGGACAAAACCCGCGACGGTTGCGGTGATTACGGCTGGGCAAGCGTCTCCCTCTTCAACATGAGCGGCGAATGGAAATGGAACGAAGTCTCTCTCGGTAACGTCGAAGACCTCGGCACCCTCAAGAACTACAAGATTGAATTCGGCGACGGCGAAGGCAAACTCGCTTTCGAAAATGCGGCCAAGATGAACGCCATCGGCATCAACCTCTACGGCACACAGTTCACCGGCGACATGTACCTCGACAACATGCTCCTCTGGAAAGCCGACGGCACCGCCGACACGCTCCAGGACTTCAACACCAAGAAGCCGAAACTCGAAGGCACCGCCAAGGGTGAACTCATCAAGGCGAACGCCACGGGCGACTGGGGCGCAGACACCAAGAGCGGCATCTGCATGCCACGCGTAAGAACAGCATCCAAGATGCTTGTGAACGTGCAACCGGGTTCTGTTTACGCCACATTCAACGCAAGCAAGGCAACTCGCGCAACCGCAATGCTCATGAATTCCATGGGCCAGGTCATCGCCCAGAAGAGCTTCGACACACACGCTGGTGCAAACGAAGTCCAGCTGAGCACAAGCGCACGCGGTCCGGCAGTTCTTATCGTCAAGATGGGCAGCCAGAAGAACGTGCAGAAAGTAACACTGCGTTAACTTTCGGCATTGACCGCAAAAAATTCCCTTGCATGTTGGAGTGTTTACGCAAGGGGCAACACAGAGAACAAATTCTCGTTGTTGTTTGGGAAAGGGCCCGGCGAATGCCGGGTCCTTTTTTGCGTCCTCCCCTAACGGCCAAACAACAAACTATTCGCGATTTGTTCCTAGCGACTTTATAGTGAACGTACCGCTTAGCCCAACCTTCGCCGTCACGCGGAACACAATTTCAGCGGCACGCTTTGCAGCATCTTCGCCAGAAATTTTAAACTTATCGCCATCAGTAACTCTATTCAAATTGGCCTGTTTAAAATCGGACCATTTAAAGCAAGCAACCGTATCGGCAGTCTTTACAGGCAGAGAAACGGACGGCATCACGCCAGGACCAAACGTATAATTATAACCCAACGAATCGTTATACGCAGAACCTAGACCAATCTCCATAGAAATGGGAACCGCCGAAGCATACGTGACACAAAGCCCGCCCCAATTCGATACATCGACCGGTATGTAATTCGGGCTTATCAGCATCGTCGTTTCATTCGGCCGTACAGTATCCGCACCGTCTTGTGCCAACTTGAACCCGAACAACGCAACAGGTTCATAACCTAGATTTTCATCATCCATAGAGACTTCCGTCTGCAAAAAGCCACCCGAGCTTTCCATAGCCGCAACAAGATAATTGAAATCATATACATCGGGCGTAAAAAATTCGTCCCAGCCGAAAGTTGCCCCATCTGCATAAGCAAACCACCGACCACGAGCCAAGTTTTTCCATGAATCATCCGCATAACGCGCCACATCGACTTTTTCTTCATACGCACCCCACAAATCGCTGTACGGGGCCAGAGCCACAGAGCTCGAAGAAATGCTAGAACTCGACATCACCGCAACACTCGATGAGCTCGACGTTTGACCGGGATTCGTTCCAAGGTTCTTGATGTTGAACTTGTACTCACCAGGCATGGCAGAAATCAAGAACTTAAGCGCAACCAGCTGTTTGGCTGCTTTAGCCCCGACATCGGACGTCCAATATTCAGGCGCGTCCTTCATCCAAGCCGGGATTTTAAAGTCGCTCCACTTACGACATATCGTCACTGTTCCCGTTGCAGTCGTTTTGGGCAAAGAAACAGACGGATTAGCGAAAACGCGCCATCCACTCCTTTCATCGAGCAAACTCAACGAATCCCCAATTACCATTTCCAACGATGGAGCCGCATCCGATTCATACGTAATACAGACGCCACCCCAATCAGTAACATCGAGAGGAACTGGATTGCCATCGCTATCCTTCGCAAGCGTAAAGCCGACCCCCGCAAAAGGTTCTTCAGACAAAGAAGAATACCTCGCCAAGGACACGGTTCCGCAAATACCGTCGCACGATTCTATAACAGTCCGCTCACTCTGTGCGTCAATCAAATCGACAGGCCAAACAACAGAAGACGCACCACCGTTTTCGGCATCCGTTTCCACCACCCAACGACCATCGGCTTCCACATTCGCAGGCAAATAAGCCGCATACCGAGCCACATTGATGGAAAAACCGTGCATACTCGGATCCCACAAACTTCCTTCGTTCGTCACAAAAGAACTGGACGAAGCAACCGTCCCCGAGCTCGACGAGGTTTCACTTTCCGAACTGGACGATCCAAGCGCTGTCAAGACATTCGGATCCTCCGACGAACCGGAAATTCCGTCGTCCGAGCAACCAAGCACCGCAAGCGAAATCGCCCCAGCGCAAGCCATATAAAGTTTCTTATTCATAAGATTCCTCCTCCCTCTCAATTTTTTTAGTCAAAGGGAAAAACTGCAAATTCAACCTGTAAACCTGATCGAGTTTTCCGCAATTCGCCGCAATCGAAATAATCTTCTTGCGACACGCATCCAACTCATGCACAATCGCTTCGTAACCTTGGCGGTTCACACCTAAAGTAACTCCAGAAACATTACGTTCTTCGGCACCGAACTGATCGATGGATTCAACACCGAGCCTTCCCATTTCGCGATGCATCATGCGGATGGCAAGTGGCAGCGCTTCCTTAGAGCCCGTAACAGCCTTGTCCGTCTGCACATAGGCATTCTCGCCCGTCTGTTTCAAGAAGCCCGCCTTTTCAAGAAAACTCAGCGCCTTACGGATTTCAAGGGCCGAAACATCCTGCGTGCAGGCCTTGGCTATGTCACCCGGCATGGCACCCGGCATCATCGGCGCTAGTTCACGCACCACCGGATTCTTCCAGCTATCGTAATACTCGAATGCGTTCTCGTCAATGACACGCACTTTATTCGCTGCCGAAATCGACATCATCTTATCGAGGTTAGCCTTCTTGACATCATCCTTTTGCGCATTGACAAAATTGACCATCGCTTCAAAGTATTCAATTTCGTAACCCGTAAGACCCATGGCAACAGCCACTCGGTTCATCGTCACGCGGCTCAAGCTGCTTTTACCGTCACAGACAAGTTTCAAGTACGAGGGCGACGTAAACCCCGCAATCTTCGCAAACTCGCGCCATGTAAAAGCAGATGTTCTCTTACGTTCTTCGTAAAAGTCCGCCATATAGGCTCGGTAATCATTATATTCGACAATCGGTTTCATGTTAATCAATATACATAAAAAAAATCAAAAGTCAATATAAAATGATACAAAATTAGTTAATTTTATCATTTTTAAAGAATTTTTTAAAATATTAAAATACATAAAGCACTTTAAATGATACAAATGTATCATTTAGCCCAATACACTCAAAAAAGCAAAACAGGACCCGGCTTTCCACCGGGTCCTTTTTCAATGAGCAATCAAGGCCAATATCCAATGAATCGTTTTCTAGAAAATCAGTCTTTAATACAGCGTACAGGATAAGCATTTATCTTATCGGTTTGCATATCTAAAATTTTTGCACTATCATCGAGATAATTCAACCCCATAAAACCGGCTTTGTTCACATCATACTCAGACGAGCTCCAAAAACCATTTAGCATGGTAGTAAACACAAACGCCACAGCTATCCTATACCCCGCAGGCAAAATAGAAAAACCGACCGCATCCATTCCATTCGAGCCATTCACACCAGCATCCCATCCCGCCTGTGACCTGAGAATTTTACCAGCAACAGCTTCTCCACCTACCGTATCTATCAATTTTTTCCATTCTTCATTACTCGGCAAATGCCAACCGTCAGGGCATGCTTCTTTAGCAGCATGCCACGTATAATGGAGGCCTATTTCATCGCAATTTTCTCTTTGATACGTAAAGCACCAGATATGATTCGTGAGAACCGGTGTTTTTACACTATCTGCATAGTTCAAATTTCGAGCCATCCACCATTGCTCACCGACTTTCACAGTCTTATAAGTCTGACCATCGCGGGCATCCGTCATAGTCCCATACTCGCAATTATCTTCAGCTTCCGTCTTGCAGAATATAGGCAACATGGCCACAGCAGAAGAACTACTAGATTTCGTTTCTTCACCCCAATCGGTAGAATTCGGTCTTTTCGACGAAATAGCCATAATCCTAAAAGAACTTTCCGAACCCGAAGTACCCTGCATTTTGAAAATAACCTTGACCACCTGCTTTGCGGCGTTTTCACCCGTTATGTCGTACTTATAGCTTGCAGACAGTTTTCCCGAACCAGACTGCTTAAAATCTTCCCATTCAAAGCATACAAAATTCGAAACAGAATCTGCCTTGGGCAAGGTCACAAACGGCAAATCCATCCCTAAATCTCGATTGACAGAATCGCCAAGATCAAGCGTCAACGCAATCGGCACGCCGGAATAATATTGGGCACAAATACCCTTCCAATTCGAAACATCCATCGCATAATATTTTCCGCTAGAGTCACGTCCTTCAACATTAAACCCGATTTCGACAAAGGGAGCATCAGAGGATTCACCTTGTCCAAAGTGAGCGACACCGCAAATTCCACGACAAGCATCCTTTACCTGAGTAAAGAAGTCTCGACCATCGCTATAAGGAATTTCCACAGGCCAAACTATATTCGACTTCCCCCCTTCCAACGAATCGGTTCTTGCAAAAAATTCACCAGCATCAGCACCTCTCAAAACTTTCCTCGAATACGCATCCGTATATACATGAGCGTAAGTATAACCGGCATACCACAAGTCGCTTGTGACATATTCTGCCGGAATCGTATTCGGCACCCTATAAGAACTCATCATACAGCTATCCGTAAGCATCACAATCTCCTGGGCCTTAATCGTTGCATAGTTTTCAACAGATTTATCATATACAGATTTAACATCTGCAAATTCTCTAGAAATGCGGTACGATTTATCGGCACATTGCAAAATCTTTGTCATCGCATTATCACATGTACGAACGCCCGGTGTCAAATCCAGCATTTCCAACATCATCATTCGCATTTTAACCGCGCCAAGACAATAACCCGCATCAGCCTTAGATTTGAGCATATCCTCTGCTTTAGCAAAAGCCAAATCAAAACTATAATACTTTGCAACAGAATCTGTATAATTGCATTCACAAAAACTTTCTACAGCTACAGGTGTTCCACAATTTTCATCGACAACAGATAAACTATCCTCTTTATAATTTTGCTTGTTCAAGGCTGCGGCATAACGGCCCAAACGCACAATCTTGAAAGATTCCGTACTTTTATCGTAACTGGACCGGAACCTAAAGCGAATTGAAACCAAATGTTTCAAGCTCTCTTCAATACTGACTGCGGGTTCTTCATCGACAAGCGGATGGTACAACCGACCTGTACTCGGTTTAAAATCGCTCCACGCAAGACATTCTTCGCGATAACGAGGCTCACTTATCATCGAAGGTTTTGAAGAACGGAACAACAAAGCTTCATATAAAATACCATCCAACGCATTTTCCACAGAATCACCAAAATCAAGAACAACGTTCATAAGACCCGAGGACGCGTATCCAATACAAATGCCGCCCCATTCGCTAACATCAACTTCATCGAATTTACCTGTAGCATTTTTTCCAGCCATGCTGAACACGATATCAACAGACGGGCGAACATCATCTTCCGTCAATTCATCCACATCATGCTTGATGCCATCATCGACAACATTAAAGTGCGCCGTTCCGCAAACGGCTCCATCACACGCATCAATGACGTTACTAAACGAAAGCGAATCATAAACATCACTCACCTCCGCTGGCCATTCCACGCTAGGAATCAAGAGTTTGGTCGAATCCAACACCAAGAACCAAATACCAGACGTATTCGTCCCATTATCAAAACCGGTACGAACGCGGTACCCCGATTCCGGGTTCCACATTTCAGCAAACCAATCGCAATCGGCAGAAGCTTTTTGCATATCGGCCACGCGGCACAGTCTTGGACCTCCGAATTGTTCAGAATCCGACGAATACACAGTAGAACTTGACGACCCTAGCGCCACCGTATTCGGTTCTGTCGATGTTCCGACAAAAACGCCATTGTCATCTGCACACGCAGCAAAAGCTAGAGTCATAGCGCCACACGCTACCCAAAACGGCTTCACAGCAAAAGGAATTACAAATTTCGAATAACCCATCTCGACCTCCTTTTTCAAATTACTCACGCAACGTCCGAATAGATGTAATATTAAATCCATACTCTCCCGATTCCGCCTGCATTTTGAATCTCACAGCAACAACATGTCTGGATGCTTTTTCTCCCGGATTTTCCAACCATTCTTCAGGAACATCCTTATTCCAAGAAGGTATCTTAAAATCGCTCCAAGAAAAACATTTTGATATTCTTGAAGTTGATTTCGGAAGCGATACCGACGGCCAGGCCCAGCCCAGCAAAACATTCACAGAATCACCTAAATCTAACTCTAGTGCTAATGCAGTCTCCGAATAATAGGCAATGCAAATTCCACCCCAATTCGAGATATCGACTGGAATCGAATTTCCAGAACTATCTTTAGCTAGCGTAAAACCGACAACGGCAAAAGGATCATAAATCAAATCACCTTTTTCCAAAACAGCAGTTCCACAAACGCCCCCACACGACTCAACAACAGATTCAAAAGAATCCTCGCTATATTCATTGCCCAACCGACCAATCCAATCAATAGTAGATTTTCCACCTTCATCCGCTGAATAAAACCATTCGCCGCTCGCCATTTTTTTCCATGATGGATCTGCATATAGTCCAACATCAACTTTTTCAACACCGTTCGCACCATTCCATAAATCGCCATCAATTCCATAATAAAATACGGGAGGATCTTTGAGTTCGAAACACTTTTGATAATCGCTATATTGAGGATAAGTTAACATTTCTTTTTCATAAACGGAATCGACCATGTGTTGATAGTTTGCTTGACTGCTTAGAGCTTCAACAGATTCGCTCAAGCTGCCATTTTCGCAGCGAATTGTTTTAGGAAGCGGATTAGAACATGGTTTTTCCGTATCTATTTTTTTAGGCTCCCACCTGCTATATTCACTGTGCAAATTCAAAAGACAGCTCACCGCCCTATCCGCTGACCTTGGCATCACCGAAGCTATAGAATCCCATTTTTTTTCAAACGCTTCAGAGGCCTTATTCTTCGCTTCCAATACCGCATCTTCTTCGGAATAATTGCAAGTACAGAACCATTCTTCGACGCTAGCAGGCTTGCACGTTTTTTCAACAGGATTCATCACAGCTTCTTTTGATTGCCTTTCGCTATACCGCCCAATTGCAGATATATCAAACTTGAAATAATTATTCGAATACGTGCTAAACAAAGCAAAACGAATGCCCGTCAAATGGCGAAGAACAACATCCAAAGGAACTTGACTGTACTTTGATTTAAAAGCATCCCATCGATAACAAAATTCATAAGTATCCATAGGAGTTTCTATATTCTGCATTTGAACGTTGTATAAATTATTATTCGACAGAGCGTTCAAAGAATCCCCTGCATCCAACTCTAATAAAATGCCAAAATCACTATAGTGAATCCAAGGATATTCTTCCACCGGGCCTAGCGAATACTTTACACAAAGTCCCTTCATTTCAGTAGCATCAACGGCAACCGCATTTCCATTTTCATTCAAGCCGCCCAAATTGAAGCCCACCAAAATCTTCGATTTTCTGGTCAGCGGCTCCGCATTCGCATCAGGATTCGGATGTTTCATATCAAAAAACACACTTCCACAAACAGAGCCTCCACATTTGTCAATGACAGAAGACAACGCCAACGAATCACGCATATCGCCAACGCTATCCGGCCACTGGAGGCGACCATTTATGCCGTCGGTCGTATCTTCCTTCCAATACCAAATACCCGAAGTATTCGTTCCGTTATCATAACCTGTACGCACACGATAACCAGATTCGGCGTTCCACATTTCGGCATTCCATTGGCATTCTTCGTCAGAATACGATCCATCCGAAAGGACCACCCTACAGTTCCTCGGTTCATTCATCGGTTCTGTATTAAACAACGTATTCGGCTCCACCGAAGTTCCAGACACCCTATCCTCCGAGCAAGCGACAAGCCCTATCAAAGCAAAGCAGGCAAATGCCATATAATTGTATTTTTTCATACTAAGTCTCCTCATTTTTTTCAACCTCTTTAGAAAGAGGGAAAAACTGTAAATTCAACCTGTAAACTTGTTTGATATTGCAGCATTCTTCAGCCATCGCGGTAATCCTTTTACGGCACTCGTCCAATTCGTGGACAATGCGTTCGTAAGTTTCGCGATCGATGCCCATCGTGACGCCAGTAACGTTGCGCTCTGCCGACGTGAAACGGTCCAGAGAATCGACGGCCAGATTCCCCATTTCACGGTGCATCGAACGAATTGCAAGCGGCAAGCCCTCCTTGGAGCCTTCCACGGACTTTTCTGTTTGTCTGTAAACGTTCTCTTCTACCTGTTCGAGGAACCCCGCACGCACAAGGAACTGCAACGACTTGCGCACATCTATCGCAGAGACTTCTTGCGTACACATCTTGGCAATTTCGCCCGGCATTGCCCCCGGCATCAACGGAGCAAGTTCGCGCAACACCGGATTTTTCCAGCTATCGTAATATTCGAACGCATCCTTGTCGACAATGCGTACTTTATGATCGAGCGCAATCGAGTGCATTTGTTCCAAGAACTTTTTCTTTGCATCATCCGTCTTGGCATTGCCGAACTGGACCATAGCCTCGAAGTAATCCACCTCGTGCCCCGCAAGGCCAATCGCATCCGCTACGCGCCCCATGGTCACTTTGCTGAGATTCGTTTTGCCACAGCAAACATCCTTGAGGTACGACGGAGAAACAAAGCCCGCAATCTTCGCAAACTCGCGCCACGAAAACGCCGAAGTGCGCTTGCGTTCCTCGTAGTAGTCGCTCAGATAAGCGTGGTAATCTTGATATTCAACTATTGGTTTCATGGTAACAAATATACGTTCCTAAAAATCAAAAGTCAATAGTTTAGAGTACATTTTTAGCTATTTTCTTTAAATTTCAATATTTTTAATATTTATAAAAACAAAATTTCAATCTATATAGTACACACCGTACGATATACAAAAAGGCCGCGGATTTTACCCACGGCGATTCCTAAAATTCTTTAAATCAACGAGACACGCCCGCGAATGGCGAGCGAGAATCGCGACTTACCAAATTTTGTCGAACTTTTTGCGGTTCTTTTCTTCGTCCTTCTTTTCCTGCACGATGGCGTCGATGACGGCGGCGACGGTCAAGTTAAAGATATCGTGCACGGAAGCGTCGGAATCCGTAAAGTGAACCGGCTTGTTCAAGCCCATCTGCACAGGACCGATGGATTCGCCCACACCCATTTCGAGGAGCATCTTGCAAGTGGTATTTGCAGAAGAGAGACACGGGAAAATGAGCGTGTTGACCGTCTGGCCCTTGAGTTTGTTGAACGGATACTTGGAATCGCGAAGTTCCTTGTCCAAAGCCACGTTCACCTGCATTTCGCCATCAATCACGTAATCCGGATACTGTTCGTGAATCATCTTCACAGCTTCGCGGGCGGTGTTGGACGTTCCGCGCGGAGCACCCTTGTCAGAACCGAAGTTTGCGTAGCTGAGCATGGCCATCACCGGTTCGTGAGCGAAGAAGCGGACAGCGTCGTGAGTGAGCTTCACGATATCCACGAGCGTTTCTGCATCCGGGTCGCGGTTCACGAGCGTATCGGCCAGGAAGAACGTACCCTTCTTGGTGGAGAGAATGTGCAAAGCGCCAAAGTGCTTGTATTCTTCGCGGATGCCGATAATTTCCTTGGCGAGTTCAATCGTTTCGGAATACTTGGAGTAGCCACCGGAAATAAGGGCGTCAGCATCGCCCACCTTCACCATCATCATGCCGAAGTGGTTCGGCTCGAACATATCGTCGCGGGCTTCTTCGAAGGTCACGCCGTTGCGGCCGTTTTCTTCGGCGTAAATAGCGGCGTACTTGCGGCGGCGTTCGAATTCTTCGGGCGAGCGCGGGTTCACAATCTGGATGCCCGTGAGGTCAAGTTGTTCGCGTTGGGCGATAATTTGTATGCGTTCTGGGTTGCCAAGCAAAATCGGATGAGCGACACCTTCGACGTTCGCCTGCACCGCCGCCTTGAGCATGTTGAGGTTGCCACCTTCGGCGAACACAACGCGCTTCGGATTGCTACGGGCAGTATCGCTGAACTGACGGATAAGCTTGTTGTCATAACCCATCATGTCGCGGAGTTTGTCGTAGTAAGCATCCCAATCAGTAATCGGCTTGCGGGCCACGCCACTTTCGATAGCGGCCTTGGCAACTGCAATCGAAACTTCCGTAAGAAGGCGCGGATCTAAAGGCTTCGGAATCAGGTATTCCTTGCCAAACGTAAAGCGCTGTGCGTTGTACGCGATGTTCACCACGTCCGGAACCGGCTTGTGCGCAAGAGCCGCAATCGCACGCACTGCGGCATGCTTCATGTGTTCGTTAATCGTCGTTGCACGCACGTCGAGAGCGCCACGGAAAATGTACGGGAAACCGATAACGTTGTTCACCTGGTTCGGGTAGTCGCTACGGCCCGTTGCAAAAATCAAGTCGCCACGGCTCGCCATCGCTTCTTCGTAACTGATTTCGGGAGTCGGGTTCGCAAGAGCAAAGACAATCGGCTGGTCTGCCATGCTGCGCACCATTTCGCGAGTGAGGATGTTACCCTTGGAAAGGCCCACGAATACGTCTGCGCCCTTCATGGCATCGGCAAGCGTTTCAATGTCGGTACGGTCCGTCGCAAAGAATGCCTTCGCTTCGGTGAGTCCCTTGCGGTCCTTGCGGATAACGCCCTTGCTATCGCACATCACGAGGTTTTCTTTCTTGAGGCCAAGCGACAAGTAGAGTCGCGTGCAAGCACAAGCGGCAGCACCAGCGCCATTCACAACCATTTTCACGTTGCGAATGCTCTTTCCTGCGACTTCGATAGCGTTCAAAAGGCCAGCGGAAGAAATGATGGCCGTACCGTGCTGGTCGTCGTGCATCACGGGGATGTCGAGTTCCGCCTTGAGCGTGTCTTCGATTTCAAAGCATTCCGGGGCCTTGATGTCTTCGAGGTTGATGCCACCGAATGTCGGGGCAATTCCCTTCACGATTTCGATGAACTTCTTCGGGTCCTTCTCGTTGATTTCGATATCGAACACGTCGATGCCAGCGTAAATTTTGAAGAGCAAAGCCTTGCCTTCCATCACCGGCTTGCCCGCCAAAGCGCCAATATCACCGAGGCCAAGCACCGCGGTACCGTTGCTAATCACCGCGACGAGGTTGCCCTTGCCCGTGTATTCATAAGCGAGATTGTTGTCTTTTTCAATTTCAAGGCACGGGGACGCAACACCCGGAGTGTAAGCAAGTCCCAAATCCGTTTGCGTGCTATGCGGCTTGGTGGGTACAATTTCAATCTTACCCGGCTTGCCCATGGAATGGTATTCAAGTGCCATTTCCTTCAAATCTTTTCCCATATACTCTCCTTTGAGCCTTTTTGCGGCGAACATGCGTTCCGCCGGGACGCAAATTTAGAAAAATTTACACAATAATAAAAGGGTGCTCAAAACGTGTTTTTTTATGACAATTTTACCCAATATTTTCTATCGTTGTTAGCCGCGAACGCAACTTTCAGCTCCCTTCCGACGCGTCGATTTACAAAAAATGAAGCAAACTATAAAAAAGACAGTTCTCGAAAACGGAATCACCATTTTAACGGACTACATGCCGCACGCCTACTCCGCGGCAGTCGGCGTCTGGATTCCACGCGGGAGCCGCCACGAAGCCCAAGATGAATTCGGGCTCAGCCACTTTTACGAGCACCTCGTTTTCAAGGGAACCGAAAACCGCACCGCACTCGAAATAGCACACGCCATCGAAGACCGCGGCGGAAACCTCGAAGCCTACACGACCCGCCAAGAGACCGGCTTTTACGCGCAAGTCGAAAGCGGCGACATGAAACTCGCCATCGACGTCATCTCCGATATGCTGATGCACCCGCGTTTCGACAAGAGAGAAATGGAAAAGGAACGCCACGTCATCATCGAGGAAGTCCACAGCTATGACGACATCCCCGAAGAGCTCGTAGGCGACATCTTCAACGCCATCCATTTTAAAGGTTGCGGCATCGCGCACGCCATCACCGGGAACGTCAAGCAAGTCCAGTCGCTCACGCGCAAGCAGATGCTCAAATACGGGCGTCAAGTCACCGACGAAATCCCGCTGTATGTCTGCGCCGCAGGCAAAGTCCACCACGAAGAACTCGTAGAACTTTGTACAGAAAAATTCAAACAAAAGAAAATTAACGGTACCCAACCGCAAGACATTTACAAATCCAACCAAAGCGTGAAAGTCGTACAGAAAAGCGACATTGCGCAATCCAACCTCTTTTGGGGACTGAGCTTTGACCGTTCGCTCATGAGCGACCGCGACCGCTGCGCATTTTCACTCTTCAACATCGCGATGGGTGCGGGCATGGCAAGCCGCCTGTTCCAGAAAATCCGCGAAGACAAAGGCCTCGCCTACTCCGTCTATTCCACTGCCGACCTCTACAGGGACTGCGTCGATTGGGGCGTTTCGCTGGCCACGGAACCGCATCAGCTCAAAACAGCGCTCGCGCTCTCCGTCGCCGAAGTCAAAAAATTCCTGCGCCACGGATTCATCAAGGATGAATTCGAACGCACCAAGACGAACATCCTCGGCGGACTCCACCTCGGCGCCGACAGCCCCGAGAAGCGCGTACTCCGCATGGCAGAACAGACCCTCCACCTCGGCGAGTTCCACACGATGGAAGACGTCGAAAAGAAAATCCGCTCCATCACCGAAGACGAAGTCCTCGCGACCATCAACCGCCTATTCAGCACGGCAAAATACTCCATCGCCGTCGTCGAGCCCAAGAGCAAAAAAAAGACGACGCTGGATGTCGACTTTTTCTAAAACAGCACTGGATCCTTCACCCTGACGGGTTCAGGATGACGAAACAGGAATGCAGGCATTTCCTTTTCTGGCAAAAAATTTCATACAAACAAAAAAAACGCCCCGCCTTTTCGGGCGGAGCGCAATTTCTCGCGTTTGTTTAGCTATTAAGCAGCCTTCACAATTTCCACGACCTTGGCGAAAGCTGCCGGATCGGCAACTGCCAAATCAGCGAGAACCTTGCGGTTCATGTTGATGTTAGCCTTGGAAAGCTTGTAAATGAACTGGCTATAGCTGATGCCAAATTCACGAACAGCAGCGTTCAAGCGAGTGATCCACAGAGAGCGGAAATCACCCTTCTTGTCGCGGCGGTGTGCGTAGGCATACTGACCGGCGTGGGCTACAGCGTCAATAGCAAGGCGAAGGTTCGACTTGCGGCGGCCATAGTAACCCTTGGCGGCCTTGAGGATTTTTTTGCGGCGTTCGCGGGAAGGAACTCTAGTTTTTGCGCGTGGCATTCTTACTCTCCTTATGCTACTACAAGCAGACGCTTGACGTGATAGGTATCGAC